>Ga0209092_10000192_pt1 | contig 57888 bp, 41 predicted proteins | sample FraStrMetagenome_FD_187446 | JGI IMG/M metagenome (GOLD analysis project Ga0209092, IMG submission 187446) | Marine eukaryotic phytoplankton communities from Arctic Ocean - Fram Strait ARC3M Metagenome (SPAdes) (version 2) | ecosystem: Environmental > Aquatic > Marine > Oceanic | place: Fram...
CAAATCCAAGGCTTCCGAAAAACTAGCATTAAGTGCCTTGACTTTCAGCCACCAAATGATCAGACTCCTGGCTGTAGAACAGCTCTATCGCGCGCAGACCATCCTGCGCGGAGAGCCTTATCACCACGAATGAATCAACTGGCGAGGATCAGGACCTTGTTGTCCAAAACCTCAACGGTACCCCCATTCAGGTCGAACACCTTCTCTCCTTCACTTGTGTCCACCTTGACCGCTCCCTTTTGCAGGGTGGTGATCATGGCCGCATGGCGATCGAGGACGCCCATGGCTCCATCCGAACCTGGGAGGGACACATGACGTGCCTCTCCTTCGAAGAGGATTGCGTCAGGAGTGAGGATTTCCACCTTCATTAGGCCGCGGTTTCTTCGAGCAACTTCTTACCGGCCTCAATGACTTCGTCAATGTTGCCTTTCAAGTTAAATGCCGCTTCTGGGTACTCGTCCAACTCTCCGTCGAGGATCATCTTAAAGCCCTTGATGGTGTCTTCGATGGAAACAAGCACCCCGGGAATGCCCGTGAACTGCTCGGCCACGTGAAATGGCTGGGACAAGAAGCGTTGAACGCGACGTGCACGGTGCACAATTTGCTTGTCCTCTTCACTCAATTCATCCATTCCGAGAATCGCAATGATGTCTTGAAGCTCAACGTAACGCTGAAGGGTTTCCTTCACCCGCTCCGCTGTGCGATAGTGCTCATCCCCCACCACTTCTGGCGTCAGAATCCGCGATGTAGAGTCGAGCGGATCCACCGCTGGGTAGATGCCCAGAGAAGCAATCTTCCGTGACAATACCGTCGTGGCATCCAAGTGCGCAAACGTGGTCGCTGGCGCAGGGTCAGTGAGGTCATCCGCAGGAACGTAAACCGCTTGTACAGAAGTAATGGATCCCTTCTTGGTGGACGTGATGCGCTCTTGCATCGCTCCCATTTCTGTCGCCAACGTGGGCTGGTAACCTACCGCTGATGGCATACGACCGAGCAACGCAGACACCTCTGAACCTGCCTGCGTGAAGCGGAAAATGTTGTCGATGAAGAACAAGATGTCACGGCCGGCACCGTCGCCACCGCCATCACGGAAATACTCCGCAACAGAAAGGCCACTCAATGCCACACGTGCGCGTGCCCCTGGAGGCTCGTTCATTTGACCGAACACCAAAGTGGCTTGGCTCTTGGCCAACTCGTCCATGTCCACCTTGGACAAGTCCCATCCACCTTCTTCCATGCTCTTTTCGAACGCCTCGCCATACTTAATGACACCTGACTCGATCATCTCACGAAGAAGGTCGTTGCCCTCACGCGTGCGCTCTCCCACACCAGCGAAAACAGACAAACCGTCGTGTCCTTTGGCGATGTTGTTGATGAGCTCCATGATGAGGACCGTCTTGCCCACACCCGCACCCCCGAACAAACCAATTTTTCCACCCTTCGCGTATGGCTCAATCAGGTCGATGACCTTGATGCCCGTGTAGAGGATGTCCGTTGAAGTGCTGAGCTCGTCAAACTTCGGCGCAGCTTGGTGAATGCCCCGAGGACCGTCACTCTTCACTTCACCTCCAGCAATGCCATCAATGGCATCACCCGTTACATTGAAGAGGCGACCCTTAATGGCTTCTCCCGTCGGCATGCTCATGGCACGGCCCATGACCCGAACCGGCATTCCGCGGCGCAGACCTTCAGTGGCATCCATGGCGATGGCACGAACTGTGTCTTCACCGATGTGCTTTTGACACTCCATGACGAGTGGGGATTGACCCTCCCGATCGACCTCGAGGGCTTCGAGAATCTTGGGCAGAGACATGTCGGCTGGGAAACTGATGTCCACAACCGGACCGATGACTTGTTGGATGGAACCTACGTTCTGGCTCATTGCAGCGGAAATTGACGCGTGGTGACGGGATTTTACGTCCCTAATTGGGCGCAAAATTAACCTAAACGAACGACCTACTCACACCCCTGTCCATGAGGCTTCACAAAGGAGTTTTCAACGCCTGTGAATTTGCGGGCTATACCCGAGGACTCGGAACCTCCATTCTGCCCAATTACCTTTGGTTTCAGTGAACATCCACCACGGTCTTCCCCACTTCCCCTCTGGAACGAATAGAATCGTTACCACAGGCACCTTCGATGGCGTGCACCTCGGCCACCAGGCCTTGTTGTCGTGGATGGTGGCGCAAGCAAAGTCAGAAAAAGCAGAATCAGTGGTGTTGACCTTTCACCCCCACCCGAGAAAAGTCCTGTTTGGGAAAGACAGTGGTTTGGAATTGCTGCAAACCATGGATCAAAGGTCTTCGGCGCTGAGCATGACCGGCCTAGACCACCTCGTTGTTCAACCTTTCGATTTGGATTTCGCCAGGCTCAAACCCACCGATTTCGTGAGAGAGGTGCTGGTAGAAGGCTTGGGTTGTACCACTGTCGTGGTTGGCCATGACCATCGTTTTGGTGCAGGAAGAGAAGGAGATGTAGAGCTGTTGAGGGCATGCGGAGAAGCATACGGATTCAATGTGGTTCACATCCCCGCCCACATTGAAGACGAGTTGACCGTTTCCAGCACCAAAGTCCGCCACTGTCTTCAGGACGGAAATGTGACCCGCGCCGCACAACTCATGGGGCGGCCGTTTTGCTGGACAGGCCAAGTGGTCCGCGGAGATGGGCGAGGTCGAACCCTGGGATTTCCCACTGCAAATCTGAGCGCAACAGAACCCGACCAGCTGCTTCCTGCCGAAGGTGTGTATGCTGCAAATGTGACAATAGATGGCCCTTTGCATCCCGTTCCATCCATGGTGCACATTGGACCTCGGCCCACATTTGACAGTCCAAACGCTTCCCCTACCATTGAAGTCCATCTGCTCGATACCCCTTCCATTGACCTCTATGGAAAAACGCTCACTGTCGCCTTCGAACAGGGCATTCGATCCGTGCAAAAATTCGACGGTGCGGAAGCTCTTGTTGCCCAATTGACACAAGATGCCCTCCAGGCGCGAAAATTGCTGGGATACGGCGGAACTGAAACCAACCGTTGATACAGCGATGAAGATTCGACTCCCCTCCCATTTGTCTTTGAGACATTTGACGGTCTCGATGCTGGTCTTGTCCGCCGTCTTTTCCATGTCCACAGTCAGCGCCCAGAGCGATTGGGATACCGCAAGAGTGTGGACCGATTTTGAAGCCGCCCTTCAACGGCCAGAGCTGGTGCTCCGACTGGACCTCTCCAAATCCAAATGGAAGGCACTGGACCACCGTCTCCAACGGTTTCAATACCTCCAAGAACTCGTTCTGGACAAAAACAAAATCGACTCGCTCCCCCCTTGGATTGGCCAACTTAACACCCTTGAACGCCTCAGCATTCGCTCCAACCAATTGCGCACCATTCCTGCTGAATTGTTGAAGTTAAAAGCCCTCAAAGAGTTGGACCTCTCAGACAACGAAATCGAAGGCATCCCCGAGGACATTGACCATCTGGTTTCCCTTGAACGACTTCTCCTTTGGTCCAACCTTGTCGGACATTTTCCGCCTTCTTTAAGTCGGCTGGAACACCTGATGGAACTAGACCTGCTGCACAATGAAATGTCGGTAGAGGAGCAAGTTTGGGTTCGGGAGATCCTTCCCAATGCCAAGTTGCACTTCAGCACGCCCTGCCAATGTCGCTTCGACGACTGAATCCGCCCATTTTGGTGTTGACTGGGGTAGAAAACTCCGGCAAAACTACCTTATCCAAAGCCTTGTCCGAAGCATTGGGTTGGCCTTGTGTTCTCGAAGCTGCCAGACAAGATGCAACGGTCATTCAAGGAAACACCCGCGTGGTTGACCTAGAGCGTCTTCTGGGACACCACATGCAATCTGTAGCGCACCTCTCCGCCCAAGTCCCTCCAGGTCTCGTTTGCGACACGGGTCCATTGGTACTGGACCGATGGTGCTCAGAAATGACAGGTCATTCGCTCCAAGGCGCTCTCGAAGCGCAAAAGCGGGTCGACCTCTACCTCTTGTGTCAGACGCTGACCACATGGGAGCCAGACCCTCTGCGAAGCTTACCTCTCCGAAAAGACCGCCTTGAGCACCAAGAACGGTACATCAATCACCTAGACGCGCACCAACTCCCCTGGGCTTTTGTTCCCGAATTGCCACTTCCAGAAAGGCTACAAGCTTCCCTTGATTTAATCGCCCAGCATCTTGGAACGCCATGAAGTCCGACCCATCAATCAAAGCGCAGAGAAAGGAGCGGCGAATTGAAGCCCTTGCCGTGATCCTGAGCCTGGCGTACACTTGGGGTTATCTGCGGGGATGGACCCCTTGGTGCTTCGGTCCTGCGGCACTCGGGGCCGGGCTCCTCGGCTGGCTATGCTGGAGACGCAATATTCTGGCAGAAGCCGGTCTCCAACTCTTTTATGTGGGCTTTGCAGCATACGGCGCTTGGCTGGCAAGCGGAGAACAAGACTGGGCACCTCAAGTGGCCTCCTTTGGCTTTCATTTGACCGCCATCCTCCTTGCGAGCGTGACCACCATTCTCTTGGGTTGGACCATGCGTCGGTTCACATCCAGCACCCTGCCCTGGCTCGATGCTTTCACCACCATCTTTAGCCTCTGGGCCACTTGGCTCATGGTCAACAACCATCACGCCAATTGGGCGTACTGGATCGCCATTGATGCGGCCGCAATCGTGCTCTACGCAAAGCGCGGCCTTCCATTGGGGGCCGCGCTCTACGCCATCTATCTCTCGATGGCTCTGATGGGTTGGTTCAGTCTCTGAACTGCCTTAGCGAATGATGAATTTCACGGGGATGGTGTATTGCACACTCACCGGTTTTCCTTGCTGGCGTCCTGGCTCAAAATCAGGCAATGAACTGACCACCCTCAACGCTTCTGCATCCAAGCGTGGGTCCACTGGTCGCAGGACACGACTTTCTCTGACCTTTCCGTCTTTTCCCACAATAAAATAGACGAACACTGTGCCTTGAATTCCGGCATCCTTTGCAATGGGCGGGTACTTGGTATTGCCCATCACATAACGGATGATCTCCAGCTGTGTGCACTGGTCACGCTCAGGTCCTGTTTTGCTGATGCAAGGGCCAAATCCAGGCATATCCTCTACAATCATGAAGGGGATGTCCTCCTCGACCACTTCCTCTTCGTCCACTTCTACGATTTCGATTTCGGTGTCCTCATCGATTTCAATGTCCTCGATGACCAACTCCTCCTCGATCTCTTCTTCGTCGTCCACAATCTCAATGACCGTGGTTTGCTGAGGGGGTGGAGGCGGTGGCGGGGGTGGGATAACGTTCACGGGAATGACTTCGTCTTCGAGAAGGTCTACCTCAAAGTCGAGTGCCCTAATGATGTTCACGTCGTAACTCGTCCAGGCCAATGCGGCGAGAAGAAGCGACAGGACGGAGACGAATCCTACGGAACGCCATGTACCCCGCTTGTTCTCGAGGTCGGCTTTTGGTGTCTTGCGTGGCTGCATATTCGATGGTTTGCTGGGCCGTGCCAGTAGGCGGCCAAATTAATCTAAAGGGTGCGCTTGCCCACAGGCCACTTCAAATACAATGCCCGAAATGCAAATCCGGCCGCAATGAGGCCAAAAAAATCCGCAATCAAGTCTACTGCATCACCACCTCTGCCTGGGAAAACCACCCCCTGAGCCAATTCCAATGAAAGGCCCAAAAGCAAGCCCAGTACAATGGAAATCCCCCACGCATTTCGACAAAAACCGATGGGACCACCGCCCTTTCGAAAGGCAATCAAGGCCGTCAAGCCCCAAATGCCAAACAAAAATGAATGGAGCACGAGATCCAAACGTTGGGTCACCCACCAATCATGGGCCCCCAACTCGCCTCCGGGCATGGCGTGCAAGGCTGTCACCACAACGGTGATGAACAACAGTGGCGCATAACTCCGGACAACTCCGGAAGAACTGGATTCAGCCGACCTCCTCGGCATACGCCTCGGCCGTCAGGAGTGAAGACAAATCGACCCCGTCACCCAACTGAATCTTAATCACCCAACCCTCACCATAGGGGTCTTCATTGATCAAAGCGGGATTGTCCTCCAAGCCCTCATTGAACTCGAGCACCTTGCCTGCAACAGGCATAAAAAGATCACTGACCGTCTTGACCGCCTCGATGGTTCCGAAGACCTCCTCAATGGGCAGATCTTCATCTACTGTCTCGACTTCCACAAAGACAATGTCTCCCAACTCAGACTGGGCAAAGTCTGTGATGCCCACAAAAGCCACATCTCCCTCTACGCGGACCCATTCATGGTCTTTGGAGTAGTGGAGGTTTTCTGGAATGTTCATGCTGCGCAATTTAACGCAGGACAGCTTTTCCTGCCGGGATTATTGCGTGAGATTGAATCTCAACGCAATGCCGCTTTTCACGTTGGTTGTGGCGAAGCTGGTCGACACCTTAGGCCGGGTGAGTTGCTCATCGAAGAAGACCTGCAAAATCAATTTCCGCGAAACTTCGAGGTCTGCGCTGAATTTGATGCTGGCCACTTTCTGACCCGCAGTGACTTGGTTCTCCCTGTTAAATTCTCCCGCCTGTCCTCCGACAGGGTCGCTGAACGGATCCAACTTCCGAATGATGGTCGCGTTGTCCCGAACCGTGATGTCCAACCGCAAGACCACATCCGTTTCCTGCAACATTTGGATGGGCAACTTTCCACGGGTTCTCAGGAATGGATTGGGAACATTTGCAATTCTATACCCTGTACCAATCACCAAAGCATTGCTTTTGGTCTCGGTGATTTGATTGTTGGTCAGGCCAAAGTTTACCGTTCTGTCGCGGCGCATCTCCACTTTGAATTGCGGCTCGTTTTTTCCGTTTGCCTTCAGCGTAACATCAATGCCAATCAACGGCGACATCTGCTCCGAAATCGTAACCTGATTGTACTGCCTCTCGCTGACATAATTGCCAAACGCACTCTGGTCAAACACCACTGGGCGCCCTAAGTCATCGGCATCATAACTCAAGTTGGTGACGTAGGAGGTGGTCATGGTGGACCTGTAACTGTGGTTTAGGCTGAATCGCTTGACCCGATTCTTGAACAGGTTTCCCTTGGCCAGACCATCATAGCTCACGCGCCAATTGGGCGCCAAATTGGTCTTGAATGGATCCAAGCTGACTTTACTTGCTTCCTGACCGGTGTATGCTGCGATGAAAGCGGGGATCGTCACCGCAGAACTCGTTGGGCCCCAACCCAAGAAATATCCATTGGGCTCACTGTCCGGAAGGTTATAGCTGCCCGCGTTCAAACGGTCGCTCATGTCAAGCCTGGCCAACTTGAAGTCAGTCCAAGTCTCGCTGTTGAACGTCTCGTCGTCCTGAACAAAAGCCGTAGGCCATGTGAAAATCGTGGTGGTGAAGTTTCCTCCATCCTGCGGAGATTCAAACTGCCAATCGCCCAAAGCGTCGTCAAATCGGAAAAAGCTCTGCTGATTTCGACTCTCGTTCCGGCTGGCCTCCAAATCAATTTTCAAGTCTTCGATTGGCTCTAATTGAGCGCGAAGGTTCAAACTCGCGCTGTAATTCTCTTGATAGGTTTGATTCAAATACGGATTGTCTGTTAGCCAACCGCGATCCGCCGCATCCAATGCGAAATCGCCAGTCCTGTTGCCATTGAGATCCGTATTTTGATGGCCCAACAAGAAAGGCAGGCCCGGTGACTCCAACGCGGCATCAAAACCAGCATATCTCGCCTTCAAGTCTGTGGCCAAACCCGGGAGCAAAATCCCTTCGTTCCGAGTGTAGCTCACGTTTACACTTTTCACCGACATCATCGCTTTCAACACAAAGGACAATGGGTCGATATACAATGGCGGCTTGTCGTCTTCTTCGATGTTTCCGTAGCCGTCTCGGTCTTCGTTTTCAATCTCCTTTTTCCGCTTCTCCTTCTCCTTCATGAAGGCCCGTTTGCGCTTCCCAGAATTGATCTCCTTTAAGAGCGGAACCTTGTCGTACAAGGTCTTCAAATTGGCTTGAGCATTGACTGTGATGTTCCGGCTGTTTTGAATGGTGTGGCCCAAACTGTCCTGCGCGAATGGAGCGCGGTCCCAGCGGTATGTGCTTTGGTACCGAATGTCTGCATTGGTAAAGTCCAACAATGGAAATTTGTCCAGCGGCAGGCGATAGCTTGCAGAAATGCTGTGGTTGTAATTGGTGACCTCACCGAAATTCTCGATGTTCGTCAAAACCGTGTCGCGATACTGAGCATAAGACTCGGCATTGTTTCGGTCAATCACGCCAGTCGGTTCCCCCACCAGTGCAGTCGCACTGCCCGAGTAATCCACCTTCAAGCTCTTTGTGAGGTCCCATTTGACCACATAATCCCGGTTCCAATTCCACTGCTTCAAGACTTGGGTGTTCACCAAGACCGCAGTTTCTATTCCCAAAAGTTCGGCTGTGTTGTTTCGAACGCGACTTGACTCATACGTCCGATCCATGCCCATGTTCACCGATACCTGCTTCAATCCAGGATAGAAGTTGAATTCAGTCAACCAACGCAAAGCTTTTGACCTACCCAACCATGCCAACGGCTTAATTTCCTTGGGACGGTTTGTAAAATCATAACGGATACCCCCTCGGTAATTGCGCCGGATGTTGAACTCCGTATTGATGTCTCTCTGGTAATTCTCCGTGTAGGCGAAATTGGCACTGAGGTTGCCTGGGTCTAGGAAAGCAAGGAGACCTCCACTGTTCTTTTTACCTCCTCCAGACGGGCGTCCCGCGGCACCGCGTTCAGCAATCATCTCCCGCTCTTTGGTCACGTCGTCCGCCCCCTTGAGGCGACGCGCGGTTTCCTCCTGCTTCTCCTTGTCCGACTTTCGTCCTCCCTTTCCTTTTTTATCGCGCCCTCCCAATTGCGGGTCAATCTTGATGTTGGAGAAGTTGATGCTGCGAATCCGATTGATTTGCTGAGACTTCTTCTTCCGGTCCGATGAAAGACCAGCATCTGCCATCTCGACGTCGGGCGACAAGGGGTCAAATTGGGGGGTCGACACTGTTTCGCTGTAACCCAAGTACAGCGGCAGCTGAACGCCGAGGAAATCCGGCAAGAATTTACCCAGCTGCAACGTGGTGTTCGCATCGACACCTTGAATGGTTTCTCTTTGACGCTCCTGCACCCTTTGCTCAAGCCCGCCCCAGCCTGGCGTGGACATGTTGGCTGCAACATTGAGGTTGCCCAAATCGCTCAGCGTGGCTTGCAATTGAGCCGTGGCTGCCCATCCGCCTTCCTCGTTGAAATCGGACAGCCTCAGCTCATTGGCCCAAACAATGGCGCACTTATCCAGCCCATCGTCGTCTGCACTAAATGGGTTGGTGTCCTTGTCCGAATTTCGGATGCCAATCATCACCGTCACCACATTGGCCAAGTTCGGATTGCCTCGAACCGAGACACGAGCGCCATCAACAAAATTGCTGTATTCTTGGAACAGCGGGTAGCCAACAGGACGGCTAATTTTCAAGTTCTGTAGGTCCCTGAACTGCAGATCCACCTCGTTCGCTTGTGGCCAAATCTCATTCTCATCGCTCACACCCCACGGGGTGACTTGCAAAGGGATTTCATACTCGTAGTAATTGTCGACGAAGTCAGATCCCAAGCGAACGAAACACGTGAGGTCGTTCGTCTCCAATGGCTCATCTGCCTTTGCAGCCTCAGCATGGACAAACATGCGAAGTCGCTTGTACATCCGCATGTCAAAATTGATGTTGCGGTAGGCTGCCCGCGCATCTCCATCCTCCAAGCCACACACTTCCAATTGCAAAGACTGTTCGTTCAACTGGGCTTGGTTGGCCGTGGCCACATTGATTTCGCGCTGAATCCCCGGCGGAATCACGTAATTGATGGGCTGACGGTATCCATTCTCCTCCAAGTTGACGGCAGAGATGGCAAACGAGGTAGAGCTGGGGTCGTCTGGCTCGATTTCTTGCGGTCCAGCCAAACTCGCATCAAACTTTCTCCACTCACCACGGATCAACTCAAGGCGCGCAAAACGCATGGTCACAGGCTGCCTCCAGCCCTTCATGAAAACCCGCATGAAGCGAATGCTTCGGAAGTCGCTGATGCCGCCAATGCGGTCTTCAAAATCCCGAATCGGAACCTTGAACTGCAACCACTTCACTTGGCGGGTTTCTCCGTTGGGCATCTGCTTGTCGGCCAACAGCACATCCGAGAGGTAATTGCGGCCAATGTTCGCTTCATTCAACTCTCCCGGACGCATGGGAATCCGGTATTGGAAATAGCTTTCGATCGCACTCAATGTGAGGTCCTCATTGAGGTCCTCCGTATTGGGCAAAGTCGTGGACGCAACTGGGTAGCCCTCCGGTTGTGCCGTGCTCGAGTTGCCCTCGTATCCATTGAAATACTGGTAACGCTCCAGTACGTTTTCATCATTGGCCTGTGCCACAGGATCTCGGAAGTAACGGAAGTCGTCACCCGAGGGGTCGGCTGCAATCACCGAGTAGGCCTCGGGATTCAATGCCCCTTCCAACCCGGACAGCCAATCTCCAAAAAACGACTGTTCTTCTTGTGAACTCAATCCATCCAAGCCTACGTCCTGTTCACTGTAATCCCCGGTTGAGTTGTCAAAGGCATTCACCACATTGAAGGTGGTCGGGTCCGGTACATTACCCCAAGTCGTCTCGGCTACAGGTGCGGGCTGATTTGCAGAGGGTAGGCCATTTTCGAAGGCCAATTGCCCGTCGTTCAAAAGATCCTCACTGATGGAGCCCAAGTTGAAATACAAGTCACCTCCTGTGTCGTTTGGACTGTCCTCATTGAAAGGATCCATCACCCAAAATTGGATGTACTCCACATTTGACAGCTCAAAGTCCGTGGTCAACAACGCCCTCTGAATGCCGCCCCAGCGTTCCTCTGGCGCTTGAAGCGAACCATCGACATTTAAACCGGCCACAGGTCCAACCCCCTCTGCCGGTAAGTAATTGTAAGGTCCCCTTACTGAAGGGTCAAACGTCAAGTCAAATGTGGGCAAGTTCTCCGGTGTTCCCAATGGCAATTGACGGTTTGGGAACACTTCTTTGTTCTCCACCAAGCGCATCAGGTGGTTGGACCTCACATCCAAGTCCACCTCCCCATCGGGCAATCCACCACCAAAAAAGCTCGGGTCGATGGTATACCAATTCAACCGAGCCCGATTGAAGTTGAACATCAAACTGTCCTCGACATCCCCTTCAGGGAACAAGTTCGGCTGCAATTTGGGCGTGCTCGCCAAACTCCATTGGGTCCATGAACGAATGTCAATGGCACTCTGAGACCCTTCAAAGTCATCGATGTATGCATTGCCTTCCTTTCCAACAGCACGACTGTGTCCTGGAATCAAATAGGCTGCTTCGGCACTGATGTTGATGTTGGATGGCGACGAGGCATCGAGAAACGGAAGCTTGTCGAGCATGTCCGTCAGAAATTGACTCGAGCGAGACCAAGTGAAGTCCGCTCCCATGATGGTATTGTTCACGGGCTCGTCTCCAATGTTGACCTTCCGGGTCAATGGCCGCTCACGCAAATTCAAAAAAGTCGCACCCAGGGCCAACTCTTCACTTGGCGCATAATCAAATCGAGTGCCAATCAGCGTTTTGGTTTGGATGTTAAAGAGGCTGTTGCTCTCCAAGGACACCCGAATCGGCTGACCACTTTCAAGCAATCCATCATTGATGATGCGGACACGCCCCAAGTTGTAGTCTACCGTGTAATCCTGGTTCTCAATCAACCGGGCTCCACCCGAAGTGACCGTCACCGACCCCTCTGGAATGTTGAATGAATTCAACATGATCTCCGAACTGATCTGGCTCTGGTATTGCCCCTTAATTCTGTAACGATTCAAGGAAGGGATTTGCTGGGCCGCCGTCTTCGTTGAGTCGTAAAGTGGCTGGAATACAACGGTCTGAATCAAGGATTCAGCTTGATCTGGATCAGAGACCCGGTCTTCAATTTGATCCCTCAATGTCTTTCCAAATGGCTCTATCGAAGGGAGGAAAACCCGACCATTCTGGCTGTTCATGGTTCCCCCTTGTGTGGCGGCATTGTCCACAAAATCATAAACCCCATCAGGCTGAGCCTGCCCATTGACGTCGATTCGGTCCATGCCCAAGACCTGGATCAAGAGCTCTCCTTCCAAAGGCGGTCGTGGAATGTAATTCAGGTCAATGCCTGTTGATGGGTCATTGTACCAGATGCCAATGCGGAAATCCTCTGCGCTCAAGCCAAAGGCGCCCAAAGAGTATACATTCTTCATCATCAAGTCCCACAACGGGGCCCGATCTCCATTCTCAAGTTCAACCCGGGTCACTGAACTCTTGAGCATCTTCAGCACCAATGCGTCTGGGGCCACGTAACCATCTTGACTCATGGTACCCACTTGGTAAGTTTCCCCCTCCAAGGTGTACTCATAGGCCACGGCCAACACTTCCGCATTGTTCAAGGATTGCCGCAAACTGATGAAGCCCAATCGATCATTGTACGTGAATTCAGTCGGGGACAATCGACGGGCATTGCCCACACGCTCATAGTGGATGCCGGGGGAATAAATCGGCTGGCCATCCACACCGATAAAGGAGGCAATCGCAGCTCCCGCACCACTGAATCCCATCACGTTGGGATCTCCAGTCATGTCCGGGAAAATGTCGTTGTTAAAGTTGTTTGGCGCCCGATTCAAGTTGATGCCCAAACTCGGGTCATTGGTCAACTCCGATACTGGCAAGTCGCCAGAGAGGTAATCCGGGTGCTCTCCAAGGTCAGTGAATGCCAAAATGTTCCGGACATCCTGTGTGTTGGCCTGAGTATTTACCGCATAGACCTCAATCCGGGTGATCCGAGCACCAGAGTTCACCACAGGCAAACTCTTCATCGCATTGTCGTAGGTGTTGCGGAAATACTGTGACAGGAAGTAGTGCCGGTTGGCTTCATAGTCGTCCGCACGGATGTCAAATTCCTGAGTTTGGGCCCCTCCCTCAACCTCAATTTCCTTCCGCTCTCCCTTTTGCTGGCTGAATACAGTCGTGTTGTAAACCTTGCCCCATTGCGTTTCGAGCTTGGTGCCAAAAAGCGATTGACTCCCTTGAATCAAGGTGCTCTGCAACGGCATTGAAATGTTGCCCGCCTCAATGTTTTTGAGGATGTCATCTTCTTCCCCCTGAAACCCGATGTTCATCTGGTTTTCAAAGTCAAATGTGGCTTCTGTATTGTAATTGGTTCCCAAGTTGATTTTGTCGCCGATGCTACCATCAATGGACAATTGAATCCGTTGGCCAAAGTCAAACGTGGTGATGGCCCGGTCTCGCTCTGCCAACCTCGGGTTCTCTGTCTTGCTGTAACGGACACCAAAATTCAGTTCCGCGGAACCTTGGGGCTTGATTTCAATCTCATTGGAACCAAAAATGGTCTCGAAAATTTCGGAGTCAATGGTCAGTTTTGGTGCAAATCCGCGCTCCTCTTCATCCACCTCGTCCTGCATCTCGGTCCAGAACTCACTCAGGTTCTCATCGATGTTGTACTCCAAGAACTCATCCAGCGTGAGGTGAGATGGATTCCTGAAATCCAAGGTGTCGCCCAAACGCTGTCGCACAACGTATTGACCGGTCTCCAAATCGTAGTCAACGCCATACTCGATGACATCTGGAAAGTCCAAACTCACACCGCCCGGTGTTTCCACTGGACCTGGCAGGTCAGCCCCATGCGGCAGAGGAAGATCCAATGTGTCCGCATCCGTTTGGGCCGACGCGACAACAGGAGTCATCGCCATCATCAGCACCGCAAAAAACAGGGCCAAGCCGGCTTTCTTCTGGAGCCGAATCCTTAGGGGGAAAGCCATAGGGGCGTTCATCGTCAGCGAAACTGTATCAAAGTCTTTTAAGTGCAGCCCGGACGAGTTCCTCTACCGTGGACATTCCTTCTGCCATCAATTCATCGATGGCGATCTCCACTCGGCGTCGGTCGAAGCCCAAGTTGCACAAGGCCGCCAACGCGTCTGAACGTCCTGTATTGTCCGAAAGGCCATTTTCTTTTTTGGCCCCAAGGGGGAGAACACCCGCTGCAGCCGTAAGTCCCGCTTCAAATGCAGGATCCTTTCCCATTTTATCTTGGAGGTCAACCAAGATTCTCTGCGCTGTCTTGGCGCCAATGCCCTTGACCGCCTTCAAGGCGGACACATCCCCTTGTGAAATGACCTGAACCAATTCAGACGGCCCCATTCCACTTAAGATCATTCGGGCCGTTTGCGCACCAACACCACTGACACTGGTCAACATCACAAACAGACGGCGCTCTGTGTCTTCGGCAAAGCCAAACAACAGTTGCGCATCCTCTCTGTAGACTGCATGAATCAGGAGCTTCACTTCAGTTTTTCCAGCCAACGCGCTCGAAGTGTGCAGACTGAGGTGAACGAAATAACCAACGCCTCCGCACTCCACTACAGCGTGGGTAGGCGTCAATTCAACAAGTGGGCCGGAAAGGTGATGAATCATCGCTTGTTTTGTGCGTCCACTGCGGCAATTCGAACCATATCGACAATTTCACGAACGCTGGAACCCATTTGCAAAATGTGAAACGGCTTTCGCAAGCCCAAAAGAACTGGACCGACGACTTCAAAACCGCCCATTTCTTGGATCAGTTTGTACGATATGTTCCCAGCCGCGAGGTTCGGGAAAATCAACGTATTCACCTTTCGGCCCCGCAAATTGCTGAACGGAAACAGCTCTTCGGACAACTCATTGTTCAACGCAACATTCGCTTGCATTTCACCATCCACAATCAAATCAGGGTGTTCAGCATGGAGAATCGCAACGGCCTCGCGCACCTTTTCCGCATCCCGGCCATTGGCAGACCCAAAATTCGAATAGCTCAACATCGCGATTCTGGGAACAATTCGCATGGCACGCACGGCTTCAGCTGTCAGCAATGTGATGTCCACAAGCTCGCGCGCTGAAGGGTCACGGTTTACCGTGGTGTCTGCAAAAAACATGGGGCCGGACTTGCCTTGGATGATGTACATCCCCGCCACCTTGTTGACGCCGTCGGCCAAACCGACGGTTTGCAATGCAGGCAACAAACTTTCCCGATAATTCCGAGTCAATCCGCTAATTACAGCATCCGCTTCGCCCGTTTCCACCAGCATGGATGCGAAATAACTTCTGCGACGCATGTGGCCCACCGCCTCTTCGCGGGTGAGTCCCTTGCGTTGCCTTTTGGCCAGCAAATGACCCGCAAATTCCTCGACCCGTTCCGCCTCTTCAGGTGCGGTCGGGTCCAGAATTTCGACTTCGGGTAGCTCAATGCGGTGCTCTTCAATCAAGCTTAAAATGCGCGCACGGTTGCCCAAGAGAATTGGAGAAACAATGCCCTCATCACGCGCCGTCTCAACGGCCTTGAGCACCTTGTAATGGTCCGCCTCGGCGAACACAATCCGTTTCGGGTTGCGCCTCGCCCGGTCACTCAAGTTGCGAACCAGCGCATTGTCTTTTCCAAGACGCCCTGCCAAAACACGTCGGTAACCTTCCCAATCTCGAATGGGCTCACGTGCCACTCCGCTTTCCATTGCAGCCTTTGCCACGGCAGGAGCAACAGTGGTGATCAAGCGCGGGTCCATTGGCTTGGGGATGATGAAATCCACGCCAAAACCAAGGCCACGTTGGTCATACGCTTCGTTGACCTCATCGGGAACATTCTCCTTCGCCAATGCGGCAATCGCATGCACGGCGGCCATTTTCATGTCGTCATTGATCGCCTTCGCCCGCACATCCATGGCCCCACGAAAAATGAAAGGAAAACCCAACACGTTGTTGACTTGATTGGGGTGGTCGCTTCTGCCCGTGGCCATAATGATGTCGGGTCGAGCAGCTTTGGCTTCAGCGTATGGAATCTCAGGGTCCGGGTTGGCCAGCGCAAAAACAATGGGCCTGTCGGCCATCGTGGCGATCATTTCCCCTTTAACCAGCCCACCTCGGCTGAGACCAAGGAACACATCGGCTCCATCCAACGCATGCGCCAAATCATCATATGGCGTTGAGGAGTGAGCCAAAGCCTGCTTCCGCTCACTGAGCCCTTCTCGCCCAGCATGAAGGTGGCCTTTGCTGTCAAACACTGTGATGTTCTCCAGTCTAACCCCCAACTGCATGTACAAATCAAGGCAAGCCATGGCAGAGGCCCCAGCACCGCTCACGACGAGCCGCACATCTTCAGGACGCTTTTCTGCCAACTCCAAGGCATTCAACAATGCCGCTCCACTGATGATGGCCGTCCCATGTTGGTCGTCATGCATCACCGGAATGTCCAGTTCCTCCTTCAGCCGTCGCTCTATCTCAAACGCCTCTGGCGCTTTGATGTCCTCCAAATTGATGCCACCAAACGTTGGCGCAATGGCTTTGACCGTCTGAACAAACGTATCCACGTCAGAGGCGTCCACTTCAATGTCGAAACAATCCAAATCTGCGAAGACCTTAAACAAAACACCCTTGCCCTCCATCACAGGCTTGCTTGCCTCTGGACCAATGTCTCCCAGCCCCAAAACCGCAGTCCCGTTGGAGATCACTGCCACCAAATTGCCCTTGGCCGTGTACTTGTATACGTCCTCTGGGTTCTTGGCAATCTCCAAACATGGCTCCGCCACCCCCGGCGAATAAGCCAAGCTGAGGTCCCGCTGTGAACTATACGGTTTGGAGGGAATCACCTCCACCTTTCCACGCCGTCCTTGACTGTGATAGTCCAACGCGTCTTTCCTGCGGATGCTGCTCATGTTGCGAATCTGCTGCGGCACTGAAATGGACGCAATGCCATCCTGATGCCAAAACTTGAGTTGTTGATGTAATCAGCGAGATACGCTGAATTTGCGCACTTGACCAATCCGACCCTCCACTTGAAGCGCATAGAGGTATGTTCCTGGCGCAAATTCTTGGGCATTGAACCAGACAGAGCCTTCCCCCGGCGCAAGTGGAATGGTCTTTAAAGTGCGGCCTGTTAAGTCCAAAACGTGCATCTCTGCGCCCATCGGAGCGCTGTAAGCCACACCAGAAATTCCAACCACTGGATTGGGAGCTAAGGCACCTAAACTGGCTGTTTGTACCCGCGGCACATTCAACACGCATTCTCCAGGTTCAGCCCCTGCGCAGAACAAAACGGTATGGCAAACCGACGGAACCCCTTGCTGCGTTGCAGAAAAACAATACTCCATCGCTGTCGATCCGGCCTCTCCATTGGGGTAATAATCTGCGATCAACCATTCCTCCGCTCCAAAAGCGTTCAGGCCAGTCGTGTCGGAAGGCTGGAGGGTCAGCGCCAGTGCATTTAAACTGGAAGCTGTCCCGTAAGGGTAGCACGTTCCTCCCCAGCAAAAACGCTCATAAGCGCCCTCAGAACCAGCAACATATGGCAAATTCATGTTCTCAACTGTTTGGACAATGTTGCGCTGTACCAGCAAGGTCAACTCGCTCTCTGTGCCGTTGGCCACGAACCACTCTGCAACCATAACCGAGTCCAAACTTTCGCTCTCGACTGCGTCAACAGGAGCAACCAAGGTGGGCTGAGCCACAGACGTGAGAACAAGGAGGCCCGTCGCAAGGAGCAAACCGCCTCGAAGTGAAAACCAATTGGATTTCTTCATGGCACAAATTTAACCCAACCCAACGTGCAAGCACAGCTTTAACAAAGGCAGAGACAACGGAAACAAGGTGGATAAATTGCGCACGTCTTATCTTAGGCATTGTTAGGACCGAAACCGATTACTAGAAACACCACTAAATGAAGCACCTTTACGCAGCGTTCACAGCGCTTTTGATTACGTTCTCTGCATCCGCACAGTTGCCTGACGGAAGCATCGCCCCCGACTTTACTGCCACTGACATCAATGGTGTAGAGCACAATCTTTACGATCTTCTCGACGAAGGAAAGAAGGTCATTCTCGACTTCTCCGCAACTTGGTGCCCTCCTTGTTGGAGCTACCACGAATCTGGAGCCCTCGAAACGGTTTGGGAACAGTATGGTCCTGACGGAACCGACGAAGTTTACGTTTTCTACATCGAATCTGACGACACCACTACGCCAGAAGATCTCGAAGGAACGGGCAGCAACACCCAAGGAAACTGGGTCGAAGGGACGGGATATCCCATCATCGACGATGCAGCCAACATTTTTGACGCATACTCGAATACCTATTACCCTACGATCTACACTGTTTGTCCCAACCGCATGCTCCAAGAGAGCGGACAGTTGGCTGCTGCAGATCACGCCTCTCTTTTGTTTGCCAACGACTGCGCTGCAGCGACCATGTCTAACGATGCGGCGGTGTTGAACTACACAGGTGAGACCATCACTTGTTCTGGTGCGGCTACTGCCGTGAGCGTTCAGTTGATGAACCTCGGATTGGACAACTTGACTTCTGTCACCCTCGAGTGCATGGTCGATGGAAACAGCATCATGTCTTACGACTGGAGTGGAAACCTCGAGACTTACGAGATCGAGGACGTTCAGATGGGTTCATACCAGTTCAATGGAAACACCGAAATGACCATTGCCGTCACCAGTGGCGACATGAATGCCGAGAATGACATGACAACGGCCAGCGTTGAAGGGGCCACTGAATCCAGCACATTGTTCTCCATCAACCTGACCACCGACGGTTGGGGTGCGGAGACCGGATGGGAGATTCGTGCCATCGACGGTACTTTGATCGCCAGTGTGGACGCAGGAGCATACGAGAATGCCACAACGTACCAAGAGTACGCTTCTGTTCCCAGCACAGGTTGTTACACCTTCACCTTGACTGACACATACGGTGACGGTCTCTTCGGAAGCCAGTGGGGCAATGTTGACGGAAACTGCCAGGTCTACACCATGACAGACGACCTCGACATCTACAGCTACGTCTATGCATACGACGGCACATACAACTTCTCTGAAGACACCCGTGCTGCAGACGTCATGAGTGTTGTGGGCATCGAAGAGCAGGCCACAGCCAGCACCTTCAATGTGTACCCTAACCCTGTGGTCAACACAGCATGGGTTGACCTCAGCCTGACCAGCAGTGAAGATGTTCGCTTGGACGTGATCAACCTCATCGGACAGAAAGTTTCTTCACAGGACCTCGGCACCATGAGCGCTGGCAACAGCCGCTTGCCTCTCGACATGAGTGGTTTGGATTCCGGCATCTACCTCGTCACTCTGACAGCAGGTGAGACCGTTTCTACACTTCGTGTCACGAAGCAGTAATTCGCTCGCATACTCTTTTTTTGGAAGACCGATGGGGCAATGCCTCATCGGTCTTTCTTTTCTTGCACATTCTGTTCTATGATGATGCCCAAATTCTTTCTCCTCTCCTTCGTGATCCTTCTCAGTCTCGGCCTTTGTGCCCAAGACATCCCATCCATCGAACTCAAAGACCTCGGAGATCTAACGGTAGACACCCGAGCTTTTGTTGAAGAGAGCGAGGGACCCGTTCTTTTCTGCTTTTGGGCGACCTGGTGCAGTCCATGCAAGCGTGAACTGAACAACTACGCCGATCTCTACCCAGATTGGCAGGAGGAAACCGGTGTTGAATTGGTCGCCGTATCCATAGACGATCCCCGCAGCATGATGCGCGTCAAGCCTTACGTCAACAGTGTGGGATGGGAATACAAGGTTCTCCTCGATCCAAACAAGGCGTTTGCAAGGGCCATGCAGGTCAACAATGTTCCCCATACCTTTCTTGTCGACCAAGAAGGACATGTCGTTTGGCAACACAACAATTACGCTGACGGCGATGAAGAAGAGTTGTACGAAGCGCTCTTGAAACTCGCCGAAAAATGATGCACAAGGTTCTTTCGGTCCTGTCCTTGACCTTGCTCCTTCCGATGGCCATGTTGGCTCAAGATGAAGTGGATGCAGGGCAAATCACCGGCAACGTTCAGCTGGTCTTTCAAACCTATCAGGAGGACTCCCTCATTGGAGCGCAAGTGCCGCCGAGCAAAACGGGATTCAACGCCTTTGGCAACCTCATCTACACCCGCGGAGATTTCTCTGCAGGCATGCGTTATGAGAGCTACCTCGACCCCATCCTGGGCTACCCAGGTCGATTCAGAGGCTCAGGCATCGGCTACCGGTATGCCAGCTACAACAAACAGAAGTTTGAAGTCACCATCGGGAACTTCTACGAGCAATTCGGATCGGGACTCATCCTCCGGGCATACGAAGAGCGCAACTTGGGCATCGACAATGCACTGGATGGTTTTCGTTTGGTCGTGATGCCCACCCAAGGCGTGCGAATCAAGGGCCTGGTTGGAAAACAGAGACTCGACTTTGATTCACGTTTGATCAACAGCCCAGGCATCATCCGAGCTGTTGATGGCGAAATCAACTTGAATGACGCCTTTGACCGCTGGGCCACTGCTGGAACACGGGTCACCCTTGGGGCCAGTTTCGTGAGTCGTTTTCAATCCGGCAGCACCATTTCCAAGGACACACTTGTTCTCGAACTGCCTCAAAACGTGGGGTCTTGGGGATATCGGGCCCAAATCCAAAAAGGAGGATTCCAATTCATGGGCGAATACGTGCAGAAAATCAACGACCCCAACGCCGACAATGGGTACACCTATCGCAACGGCGAGGGCATCCTACTGAATGCCGGCTGGTCCACCAAGGGACTTGGCATCAACCTCGGATTCAAAGGCGTCGACAACATGCAATTCCGCTCAGACCGGAACCTGCAACTGTTCGACCTACCCGTGAATTACATCCCAGCCATCACCAAACAACACACGTACAACTTGGCCGCTACCCTGTATCCATACGCGACCGTGGTTCAAGGGGAAGTCGGTTGGTCTGCAGAAGTGTTCTACACCCTTCCTAGGAAAAGCAAGCTCGGGGGGAAATACGGGACCAAAATCAGTTTCCAGTATGCCACGGCAAGCAGTCTCGATACCACGAATCTCAGTGGAGTCGACGGCGCCATATATGGCTATGAACGGAACAGCTGGGCGTCGGGGAGCGACCTCTACATCCGAGACATCAATTTTGACATCAGCCGGAAATTTTCGAAGGGTTTCAAGGCCAAATACGCCTACTTCCACTTCGACTTCAACACCCTAGCCACGCCGGTTACAACTGACTACAAGGGCATCGTTAATGCCAATGTCCACGTGGTAGAAACCCAAGTCCGCATCAAAAAAGGACACAGCCTCCGCACCGAATTTCAGGCCCTGTTTACTGGAACCTACATGAAAGAAGTAAACGGCGAAATGAAAGAAGTCAAACAAGACAAAGGCGACTGGGCAACCGTACTGGCAGAATACTCGGTGAGTCCCCATTGGTTCGTCTCTGTTCTGGACCAATACAACTTCGGCAACCCTTCTGCCGACCAACGCGTTCACTATCTATACGGAACCGTTGGACGAATCGAAGGTGCACATCGGCTTTCGGTGGGATATGGAAAACGGCGGGAAGGCATCTTCTGCGTCGGAGGCGTTTGCCGTGCCGTGCCCGCATCCAATGGCGTCGAAATCACCTTCACCAGCAGTTTCTGAGCATGCGAATCTCCCTTCTCACCTTCGGACTTCTTGGCATCTTCTCTTTATTCGTCGCCAGTTGTGACGTGATTGAAGACCCTGTGATCCCCCTGACCATCGGCTATCGCGGAGAAGCCCCTGCACCATCATTCGAAGCGATGATGACCGGCCCACAGCATGTCTTGCTTGAAGATTTCACGGCCCACCAATGTGGCAACTGTCCTCCAGCTGGTGCCCTTGCGGAACAACTCGCCGAGACTTTTGAAGGCCGTCTTCATCTTCTCGCTGTCCATGCAGGGTCCCTGGCTGCCGTCAGTGATGCCCCCTTTGATGCCGATTGGACCAATGCAGAAGCCAATGCATATTGGGACCAACTCGCCGCTCAAGTCAATCCCATTGGGCGGGTCAACCGCCGCGGTGGACCATCAGAGATTGCCTCGCCCAACAATTGGTCTGCTCTGGTGGACATCGAGCTCAGTTTGACCCCCTCTGCCCACCTTCAAGGCGCCATCATTCCTGATCCAAGCGCGGCCGACGACATCCACTTGCACGTCCACACCACCTTTGCAGAAGCCTTGAGCGGTGAAGTCCGATTGGCCTTGCTCATCAACGAAAGTCACATCATGGCCGCGCAATTGGATTACGGCAATGACCCCGAGGTCATTCCAGATTTTGAGCACAACCACATGCTGCGCGGCAGTTTGAGTGGAGAAGATGGCCTTGTGATTGCAACAGACCCCAACGCAGGTTCAGTCGTGCAAGCCGATTACACCTTGGTTTGGCCTCCAGAATGGACACAAGAGAACAGCCATGTCCTTGCGGTCTTAACGAACGCTCAAGGTGAGGTACTCAACTCTTTTGACCTGCCGTGGAGCCCATGAATCGTCTTATACTCTCGCTCGCCTTGGCTGCCGGAATCATGTCCGCCCAAGCGCAGGTCCTCCAATTTGACGGGGGTGCTGTTGCTGGCATCAATGCCGCGCAAGTTCAGGGCGATGACTACACCGGATTCAACAAACTTGGGCTCTCTGGCGGCGCGTTTGTGGACATTCGAAATCCAGAAAATTACTGGGGTGTTCGGTTGGAAATGCACTACGCAGAAAAGGGAAGCCGCCGCGGCGGAGACCCCGAGACTGGCACCACGACCGTAGAGCTTCGAATGAACTACATCGACATTCCCATCCTCATCGACTTGAATTTGGGTGATTACCAAGTCGGATTCGGCCCCTATCTCGGACGAATGATCAAGGCAGAGAAATGGCAACGCGTCTCGGACACATCGAGCTCACTTGAAGACGATTTGAACACTTGGGATCTTGGAGGGCAAGCCTATGCCCGTGCACCCCTCGGGAAGTCCGCCTTTTTCCAAGCGCGCATCTCAGGCAGCGCCCTGAGTCTCAAAAAGGACGGCCCAGCATTGGGGTCTACCGCATTCGGGCCAAGGGTTCGAAATGTGGCCTTACACTTCGGATTGGGCTGGAGCCTTCGCGGGAACAACTGATCTCGTCTGCTCGCATTTTCCGGTTGATTTAGACGATCGCTGGCAAAAAGTCAGCGTAAAAGGTGACGAACATCATCTTCTTTTGCATTGATTTTCAGTTAATTGGCTGAATGCGCCATTTCTTGACCCTCCTTTTCGCTTTTCTCTCGGCGAGTTCTTCCTTGTCTGCTCAGAGCTTCGTCGGCTGCAATCCCGACATTTTGCTCGCCGTCGACGACACCTACATCATCCAAGAGGCCGACCTGCCCATGTTTGGCAAAGATCTTCTGGTCAACGATGTCATCGGCATCGATGCTGCGGTCTTTGTCGAGGGGTTGCCCCCCTGCTTCTCCGTCGAACAAGGGACAGGGTACATTTTCTACACTGGCCAAGCCGATGGTTCTTCCTGCTGCGGCACGTTCGAATTCGTCTATACCCTTCAATCCGGCGACCTGAATTGCACGGCACATGTGACCATCATCGTCGAGTGTGGCACCGACAAGGGTGATTGCTCCATCATCACCCTCGAGCCCAATGGTGGAGGGCAAGACCCGGACAACCCGAACCAAGTCCCCGATACCAACTGTGTCTATGTATGCAGCGGTGCGATCACCACCATATTGGCCCCTTACTCCGACCAAAACAACTACGACTGGTCCATTAGTGGTGGCAGCCTCCTCGGGACATTGCAAGACCCGGCAAGCGTGGAAGTGCAATGGGGTGCTCCAGGAACCGGCAACATTGCCGTGACCATTACAGGGCCCGGCGGAACCCAAGTCTTGCAACAATGTGTGGTCATCGGAGAAAGTCCAACCGCAGCATTCACAGCCCCGTCCCCTGTTTGCCTGGAAACAGGCGTGCAGTTCACCAGCACGTCGACCCCAGGAGCAGCGCATTTCTGGGACTTTGGCGATGGCAACCATTCCAGCTCGGTCAACCCCGTTCACACCTACCTCACCTCAGGCACTCACACCGTGATTTTAACCGTCACCACGCCCCTGCTCAATGCAGAAGGAGACACCGTCTGTTGCTGTCAGGACACCCATGCCATGGACATTGAAGTGCTGGATGAAAAAGGACCCGACATCGAATGCATCTCCACCCTGTGCGAGGGAGACAGCGCTTGTTACTGGACCACCTCGGGTTGCACAGGCGCCACCTACACATGGATTGTCACCGACGCCAATGGCAACAATGTGAGCTTCGATGGCCAAAACTCTCCTGAAATCTGCCTTCAATGGAACCAAGGCCCCTTTGGCAACGTGAGCCTCGCGATCTCAGGGTGTGCCAACATTTGCGACCAACCGACCCAAGTCCAAGTGCCCATCATTTCCTCGACAGCTCTGGTGTCGGGCCCCAACATCGTCTGTCCGGGAGAAGCCGCCGTCTACACTGTGCCCAAATGGATGGACGTGGTCTACGATTGGACGGTAACTGGCGCCATTTCCGCCACCCCCAATGGCAACCAAATTGCCATCGTTTGGGGGACCGGAGGAGTGGGCACCATCCACGTCTCATACGCCAGCCCATTCCTTGGTGGGCTTCAAGGACACGATGCTTTGGACTGCTCCGGAGAGGGCGATTTGACCGTGGAAATTCTGCCCGAGCTGCTGTTCACCGGCATCCATCCGCAGGCATGCGAAGGCCAAACTGTGACCTACACTGTAAATGATGCGGACGTGAGCTGGACTGTGGATCCCCCCGCCGTGTCTTCCGCTTCAGGCGCTGCATTTACTGTAACCTATGGGAGCACGGGCAACTACGTCATTACCGCCACGCCCAACAACCCCGGCGCCTTCTGCAACGGCCCCATTTCCACCACCACGCTGGTGTCTGTTGTGGCCGCCCCAGTCATCAACGGACCCACCGAAGGCTGCGAAGGAACTGGCCTGCTCTACACCATAGACTCACCTGAGCCCGGCGTCAATTACTACTGGAGCGTGAACGGAGGCACATCGTCCAACTACAACGGCAACAACAGCGTGATCACTTGGACCATCGGGGCTCCTTTGCATCAGCTCACTGTCAATGCCTACTCGGCCACGGCCCCCTATTGCAACGCGTCTGCCACATTGGACTTCGATCCGCTCATGCCTGTTGAGCCCACGGACCTGGACCACTACACAGGCTGCGCCAACCAAATCGAGACTTACCTGCTCTCCACCGCCCCCGCCCTTGGAGACGAAATCTTGACCTGGACCATTGATCCTGCCATCGCCGGAAGTGTGGTCGATGGACAGGGCACCGACCAGGTGAACATCCAATGGAATGACTTTGGTGGACCCGCGACCGTGACGGTGGTTTCCTCTTTGTGCAACCTCAATGAGGTGGGCACATTCACCGTCAACATTAGCCCCCAACCTACAGTGGAAATCAGCCAAACAGGTCACCTGTGTCCCGGCGCCTTTTCTCCAGCTACTTTGGGCACAACCGCTCCATTTGCATCTTACTTATGGACGGACCCAAACAGCAATACAGGCACAGCGGCAACGTATGTGGCGACTGGAACAGGGCAGCACCAAGTGGTCGCCACCGACGCCTTAGGTTGCAAAGGCACCGCTTACTACCAGGTGGAAGCAGACCCGGTTCCCGTGGCCGACATCACGTCTCCTGAGCCCAGCAACATTTGCTTGCCCAACTCCGGCAGTGTGCCCATGTTTACCCCGAGTTCGGCGGCCTGGTCTCACCTTTGGAACCCTACGGGAGGCGCAGGAAGCGGGGAAAACCACATCATCCAGAACAATCCAGGCCTGTACACCTACAGCGTGACCACTTGGATCACCGCCACAGGTTGTCAAGCCACGGACAGCTATACCCTGTCGGAAGGCGACTGCGGCGGCGGCACCGGCGGCTGCACGCCTGCCGATGAACTCGACCCCACAGCCAGTGTCAATTGCAACTCCGTTTCGGTGAATGACGGGTCTCCCCTCGCCACAGGCACACAATGGAACTATGGAGACGGCTCCCCCCCCACTTCCTCCTCCACGCACACCTATTCGGAAGCAGGATGCTATGTGATTTGGGCCACCGCTCAAGTGCCAGACCTGTCGAGTTTTGGCTCCTTCTGCACAGTCACCGACTATGTGGGCGTGTGCATCCCACTCGCTGCCGACTTCAATTTTGAAGTGCAGGGCTGCACCGAGGTCAACTTCGAAGATTTGTCTTCCTTCATCGATGAACCCGGACAAGGCAACAACATCACCGGTTGGAATTGGACCTTTGGAGATGGCAACACCTCCACAGCGACAGACCCCACACACGACTATGGTACCGGTGGATCCTTCACCGTGACCCTGACCGTGACTGCGGCAAACGGCTGCACGGCGACATCCGTCCAAACCGTATTGATTGGATCGGTCACCACGCCCACCATTGCCTTGGAATCCCCCATCTGCGTGGGCCAACCTGCCGCCCACTCGGCCTTTGCAACAGGGGCTGTCAACTACCTCTGGAACTTCCCTGACGGGGTGACTTTCCAAGGCAGCCCCATCGAACACACCTTTACTTCCGTTCCCGGAACGAATGTGGTGAGTGTAACCGCTGTCGATGCGCAAGGCTGCACGCAAACGGCCAACGCCACCATCGTGGTGCATCCCGAGGCAGGCGACCCTTTTGCAGCCACACTCGATGAAGTGGTTTGCTTCGACCCGGGGACGGCAACCCTTCAAGCCATGCCTGGTTTTGCGAGCTATCAATGGTCCGACGATTCAGGTGACTTAACCGGCGAGACCAATGACAATCTCACAGCCGGAGCGGGGTCCTACTTCGTCTCTGTGGAAGACGCCAACGGCTGTCCTCGAACCAGCGGCCCCATCACGGTGCAAGTTCTGCCCGACCTCAGCCCCACCATCATTGGACCCAGCGTGGTGTGTGGGATCGGACCAGCCACCCTTCAAATCGCTGGGTTCTACAGCACCTACAAATGGTTCCAAGACGGCATTTTGGTGGCCACTTCTCCAACCCTAACCGTATCGGGTGCTCCCGGCACCCTGCACAACATTGAAGTGGTCGTGGTCGATGCAGACGGTTGTCCGCATACCTCCAACCTCCACCCCGTGGAATGGGTCCAAGACGTGAACTTCTTTCTCACATCGCCCAACCTGCCTCCGTGCGCAGGGGACGACGTTCTGATTCAAGTCAATCCGGTGGACCCCGGCGTGAATTACAGTTGGAACACGGGCGCAACGGGTCCAGACATTACGGTTCAGAATGCCGGCATCTACACCGCCACAGGGGTGAATGCCAATGGTTGCTTCCACTCGGCCTCATTCGAAGTGTTGCCCATCCCAGACCTCTGCGCTGTGCCGACGGGTTGCTACGAGAATTGTGGCCCCGACACGTTGTGTGCGCCTGAAGGCTATGCTTCTTATCAATGGTTCCTGAACCAGAGTGCCATTGCGGGCGCCACCGACCCTTGCTTGGAGGTCAACACCTCTGGGATTTACAACGTCATGGCCACCAACAGCAATGGGTGCAGCGCCATGTCGGGGGACTTGGAGTTCACCTTGCTGGATTGTTCCTGCAACATCGAACCGCTGATCACCATTACCGATGATTGCTGCGTTTCCATCTCCTTTGACAACCAAAGCACCATCGACCTTACGGACCTATTGGTCCACACCCACGGCGAGCCCGCCAACATCTCCCCTTCTGTGGACTTCAACATTTTGAGCATTGGGCCTGACTATGCCGACTTGAGTTACATCGGGGGGGCGCTGCCACAAGGGGTCATTGACGACGCCGTTGTGATCTGCTTTGATGATCCTGGAGCCCACGTCATCGGATGGTCTTGGATCGGTCCTGACAGCCTCTATTGTGCAGATGAATTTGAGTTCGAATGCCCGGGCGACACTGTTCCCAGCGACAGCACTTGCGTGTCCATAATCAATCGCGCCATCGATTGTCTCGAAGACGGCACAGGTTGGAATTACAGCTTTACCCTATGCAACGGCGCAAGCACCCCATTTGACATCGGCTACTTTACCCTTGCTCCGCTCCTTCCTGCCGGGCTCAGCATCGACCAAACGGTCTTTGACCTCGGGGCTGGAGCCATTCAACCTGGCGACTGCATGGACTTTGACGTGACGCTCACCGGAGACGGCGCCGCAACCACGGCCTGCTTCATGGTGTCTGCCCACGCCATGGACCCGGCTACCGATCCCAATGGAACGTGCTGCTTCCTTGAAGCATGCGTGGAATTGCCGCCTTGCAGTGAAGACTGCGTGGACATGAGCCTGCTGGAGGCCGAATGCGATGCCGACGGCCACCACTTGACCGTGGGTGTTTCGAATCTCGTTCCTTATGAAATCGGACAGATCCAACTCACCTATCAAGGAACCTCAGGCCCCATCGTTCAGTGGATTACAGGACTCTCCATCCTGCCCATGACAAGTGACATTGTGAACCTGCACCTGCACCCCGATCTCCTCTTGGCCAGTCCGTTCTGCATGGACTTGGTGTTTTACGAAAGCGGGACGTCCGGTGAGTGGATTGAGTGCTGTCATGTCACGTGGTGTGTCAACCTTCCTCCGTGCGGAAACGAGACCCCAGGCTGCACCGATCCGGACGCTGTGAACTACGACCCTGCAGCCACCATAGACGATGGCTCATGTGTGTACGACACGTGCGTGATTCCCGCCTTGATTGATCCTCTCTTCTCCTGTACAGAGGAGTATGATCCCGTGTGTGGATGCAATGGCCTGACGTATCCCAACGCCTGCTACGCCATGCATTTTGGCGGAGTCACCAGCTGGACGACAGGACCGTGTAATGGTGGAGGTGCCGGAAATGGTGACCCTGAACCCATATCCTGCCCCACCGACATCAACCAAGACGGCACAACCAATGTGTCCGACTTGCTGATGATTCTCGGTGAATTCGCCTCGGAATGTGACTAAACGACAAAAGGTCCCTCAGCCATTGGGCTGAGGGACCTTTCTCTTCAATCTTCAAATTCACCAAACAGCGGCCAATCCATGGCTTCTGCAGTAGCGCGCCATTCGGCAAAGACCCCAGAACGGATGCGTTCTAAATGGTTTTCGGCATCCACCACAGCACGGTCAAGCGCCTTCAACGCGTCTTGGGCATTGGTTCCTGGAGCGGACATGCCGCCGTCGGCATAGCTCATCGCATGCCAAACACGGTCTTGAATGCGCACCACTGCGTCGTAACCATTGAAGTTCTTGGGCGTGAAATAGCGCTCGTCCAACGCGGTCCACTCGCCAGACAGAGAGTCCGCCAGGCCTTTCATTGCCATGAAGGTGGTGTCTCCTGGTTCCATTCCTTTTTTGGCGTGGGCAATGCGGTCTGAAACAGCATCCTCCGCCCTGCGCATGCGCTTGAGCTCCTCGAACACCACGTCGGCGCGGTTGACCACATCATAGACGCGGTTCATTTGCGCCCGCTGAGCCGACATGACTTCAGACGACGGTGACCTGCGTGGATCGGCCATGACGGAGACTTCTGTTTCTCCCCAAATGCGGGAAACCGAGTCGCCCTTGACTTCCAGCACCATACGATAACTGCCCGGGTCAACTGGGAATCCTCCTCCTGGGCGCGCGTCGCGGTCCCGCTTTCTGCGTGAAGGCCAGAAGGTGCCCGTGCCTCGCATGTCCCAGCGCATCATGCCCATGCCGCCATCCGGCTCAGGCTCCATGGTTCGCACCGTGTCACCAGCACCGTTGAGCATGTGAAGCAGGAGCTTTTCATCTTTGGCCAAGCCTTCAATGCTGTCTTCGTTGAAGTGACAACGGACGCGGGCACCCCCGCCCTTGTTGTCGGCCGACCAATAGCCATCCGCGGGAAAGCGCTCACCAGCAGGCCTGCGCCACTCTGCCATCACAGCGGCATCCGGCGCAAACATGGTACACGCCGCACCGCCAAATTCATCGTCCTTTCCGGCAGACACCCAAGCGCGAATCACCTCAAGGCCATCCACGATGTACACGCCGCGGCCAAAGGTGCCGAGCACGAGGTCGGACTCCCGCTCTTGCAACACAATGTCGCGGACGGGAACGGCGGGAACACCTTCTTTCCAACGCTGCCACTCCTGGCCTCCGTCATGGCTCCACCACAGTCCCTGTTCTGTACCACACCACAGGAGCTCCGCCACTTCGGGGTCCTGCAGGACACATTGAACATGGCCCAAAACATCGCCCTCGGCAATGATCCGCTCCCACTTGCCACCCCCATCTAGGGAGCGATACAGGTATGGGGTCCAGTCGTTGCGGCGGTAGTTGTTGGCCGTGACATAGACCTCGTCGGGATTGTGCGGAGAGATGCGCACTTGGGAAATCCAGCTTCCTGCAGGCAACCCCTTCAGGCCACCGCTCAATTCTGTCCAGGTTCCGCCGCCGTCGGCCGTCTTGTGGACCAAGCCATCATCGGAGGAGGCCCAAACCTCTTCGGACCGCTCTGGGTGCGGCGTCACACACAGCAAAGTGGTGTGGTTCTCGGCATTCGTCGCATCTGTGGTCAGGCCGCCGCTCTCGGTCTGCTTTTGCTTCTCCGGGTCGTTGGTGGTGAGGTCCGTTGAGAGGACGGTCCAAGATTGTCCGCGGTCGCTGCTGTAATGCACAAACTGACTGCCGAAGTACAGCCCATTGGGGTCATGGGGATCCACGGCAATGGCCGCATTCCAATTGTACCGCAACTCGGTGGTATCGGGGTGGTTGGGCTGGATGTAGGCCATCGCACCGGTGGGGATGTGGATGCGGTAAACATTGCCGCCTTGCGACATCGCATAGGCCATGTCTGGATCACCGGGCATGGGAACCACGTCGAATCCATCGCCAAAACTGATCTCTTGCCAGTCCTCGTTGCGGACGCCATCGCCGTGCCACACATAAGCCGGGGCCTTCCAAGAACCGTTGTCCTGAAGTCCGCCGTAGACATTGTAGGGCATGTCGTTGTCGACGTTGATGTGATAGAACTGACCCACAGGCAAGTTCCGCACGAACGTCCATGTCTCACCCCCATCACGGCTGATGTTGATGCCGCCGTCGTTTCCGTTCAAGATGAAATCCGAATCGTTGGGGTCCTGATACCAAGCGTGGTGATCCGGGTGAGCGCCACTGTACGGGAGAATGACGTCGAAAGTCCGGCCGCCATCGGTGCTCTCGCTGACCATGCTGTAGAGGTTGAAGAGCCGGTCGGGGTCTTGTGGATCGGCATGGATTTCTGCGTAGTAAAACGGCCGGTTTCCGATGTTTTCTGTGGAGACCAAGTCAAAGTTCTCACCGCCGTCGGTGCTCTTGTAGAGGCCCGTCTTTTTGGATTCAACCAAGGCATAGACAATGTCCGGGTCTGCGGGACTCATGGTGAGGCCCATGCGACCCAACGTGCCCTCGGGAAGGCCTTCATCTTCTCCCAGCTCTGACCAGTTGTCTCCGCCATCGTGGGTAACGTAAAGCCCACTCCCTTCGCCGCCCGAAGTAAAGAACCATGGCTCGCGGTGGAAGCTCCACATGGCCGCAAACAACTTGTCGGGATTGGACGGGTCCATGATCATCTCCGCGCAACCTGTAGTGTCGTCGATGGACAATACATGATCCCAAGTTTCGCCGCCATCTCGTGTGCGAAACACGCCACGCTCAGGATTGGTCCCCCACGCCGACCCCATCGCTGCAACAAACACCGTCTTGGGGTCATTGGGGTGGATGCGAATGCGGTGGATGGTGCGGGTGTCTTCCAAGCCCATCATAGACCAAGTGGTTCCCCCATCAATCGACCGGTAAATGCCCCGGCCCGAGGTGTGACTGTTTCGGGGGTTGCCCTCACCTGTACCCGCCCAAATGACATCCGGATTGGAGGGGGCCACAGCCACAGAGCCAATGCTCAAAATGTCTTGATCGTCAAACAACGGGTCCCAAGTGGCTCCACTGGAAGTGCTGCGCCACAAGCCACCACTGGCGGTTCCGGCATAAATAATATCGCGGTCTGTGGGGTCCACGGTGAGGGCGGTTACCCGGCCACTCATGGTTCCCGGACCAATGTGACGGACCGGGTGATCCTCAAAAACAGATTGAGCTTGCGTGTCTGACGCAAACATCATCGGCAGCAACATCAGCCATCCGATGCAACGGAAAAATGGGTTCATGGCCGGAAGATACCCATGGCGCCTAGGTTCCAAGACCCCGTGAACGGTGGCTCACTCCCCGCAATTGACAAAAGTCACCTTCGACCATGGGCAACGCTCAATTCTGTCGCTCAGTAACGCCCTCATGTTTGCTCTGTCAACAGACAACAACAACACTCTTTTACCCAACACCCCCCTTACCATGAACACTTCCCTTTCCCTCCTCGCCGCTCTCTTCCTTTCCATTGTCTCCACCACGGCTTTTGCCAGCCCCAATGCGATGGTCAAACTGAACCAAGACCACACCACAGATGTCCAAATGGATCAAACACGAGACGGTGAGGTTACCCTTCAAGTGCTGGCCGTGACACCCGGCGGATCCACCAAACGCATTCAGAGTCGTCACCGCAACATGAACGACGCCCTTGGCGCATACCAGCGGTTTGTGTCCACCCTTCCTTACGGTTCGCGCATCGTTCGCGTCGCCTTCCTCGGCAGCGATGGGCAAATCATATTCAGCCATCAAGGTTGAGTGGCATGCGACTGCCACTGTGCCGGGCCTCCCACATGCCTCACCTTCCTTCCTAAAGCAGGCCCTGACGGTCCCCGCTTCAATTGCAATCCAATGTGAAAGGCAGCTTCAAAACGAAGCTGCCTTTTTCATGTTCACTCCAAAAACCGAATGCGCTCTTCGTGGAGAACCTCGATCGTCTGCTGAAACCAACCTGCTTTTCCTTTGACCCACCCTTCCACACGAATGGGCGCCCCCTGAACCAAATATTCGAACGCGTGGCGCGACAAAAGCCGGGCCATGCGCTCCGAGTTCAGCGTGGCCTCCAAATGAACAGACGCCTCCGATCTTTTAGGAATGGCCTCTTCAGAAGAGAAACGCAACATGCCCACCGAATCTTCCGACAACCATAGCCCCAACCGGCTGTCTTGGACCTGAACAGCGTAGCCATTTGGATTGTACAGCACAAGGTCTACCCCCAATTCTGTCTGATCTGTTCCCAAACTGGCCAAGTTCGAAATGGACACTTGACGGACCTCAAAGTCCTCTGGTGCAGAACACCCCGCCACAAGCAAGGTCATCGCCAAAAGGACAATTGCACTGCTCAACGACAGGCGCTTAGCCCGCATGAAATTCAGCGAAGCGGGCGTGAAATTCCGGAATGGTCTCAATGCCTTTGAAGTAATTGAAGACGCCATAGTGCTCGTCGGGGGAGTGGATGGCATCGCTGTCCAAGCCAAAGCCCATCAAGACCGTTTTGAGGCCGAGGATTTTCTCGAAACTGGTTACAATGGGGATGCTGCCGCCACCACGGAAAGGCACCGGTTTGCGACCAAACGTGGTCTCCATGGCCGCTGCTGCTGCCCGGTATCCAGGATGGTCAATGGGCGTAACCGCTGGATGGGCCCCGTGCATGATGCTCACTTCGACTTTGCAACTCTCCGGACAGATGGATTCAAAGTGATTCTTGAAGAGTTGGGTGATCTCGTCCGGGTCTTGGTCCGGGACGAGTCGCATGGAAATCTTGGCGTTGGCCTCGGACGCGATGACCGTCTTGGCTCCTTCACCTGTGTACCCTCCCCAAATGCCATTGACATCCAAGGTTGGTCGAATGGACATCCTTTCTGGCGCCGAGTATGCCGGCTCTCCTTCTGTGGCGCCAATGTCGATGCTGGCCTTGTACTCCTCCTCGCTAAACGGCGCTTCGGCCATGGCCGAACGCTCTTCCAAAGACAATTCAATCACCTTGTCGTAGAACCCCGGCACGGTAATGCGCTGCTGATCGTCCTTCAAAGAAGCCACGAGCTCACAGAGAATGTTGATGGGGTTGGGCGCCGCACCGCCATATAGGCCACTGTGCAAGTCGCGGTTTGGGCCCACCACTTTGACCTCTACGTAGCTCAGGCCCCGCAGCCCCGTGGTGATGCTGGGAATGTCGTTGGCAATGATGCCCGTGTCGCTCACCAAGACCACATCGGCCGCCAAACGCGCCTTGTTCTGCTCGAGGAAATCGTCCAAGTGGTCCGAACCCACTTCCTCCTCGCCTTCAATCACGAATTTGAGGTTCACCGGCTGATTACCGGCCTCCACCATGGACTCCAATGCCTTTACGTGCATGAACATCTGGCCCTTGTCATCGCATGCCCCACGGGCGAAAATGGCCCCCTCAGGATGCAGGTCTGTTTTGCGAATCACAGGCTCAAATGCCGGTGACGTCCACAAGTCAAGCGGGTCTGGTGGCTGGACGTCGTAGTGGCCATACACGAGGACTGTGGGCAGCGCGGGATCCACGATGCGCTCGCCATACACAACGGGATAGCCCGGCGTGGTGATGACTTCCACGTTGTCCGCGCCCGCCTTTCGCAGGTGATCGGCCACCGACTCTGCACAACGAATCACATCGTCCTTGTACGCAGGGTCTGCGCTGATAGAAGGGATGCGAAGCAAATCAAACAGTTCGTTGAGGAAACGGTCCTTGTTGCCGTTGAGGAAATCCTGTGCAGTCATGTCTGCAAGTTCGCACCCCGAACGCGCACTGCAAACTCGAGGGGAACCAACGAAATCAATCGGCCAAACCCCTGAAAACCAACGTCCCTCGTCACCAGAAAAAACGAAGGGGCCCAAACCCATGCCGCCAGACCACGTGCATCGGTATCTTGGGCCTGCTTTTTGGAAATGACCCAACACGCCAAACCCTCCTCGCAAATCCTGCACGATGGCCAAGCCATGCGGTTCGATGACACTGCAGTCGCGTTTGCTCACCGTTCAACGGGAGAGTTGAAGCGGGCGCGCTGGATGTTCGGCCTGATTGGCGCGCCGTGGCTGGTCAAACTGGGCTCGCGGACCATCGACCTGGCGATGACCTTGCGGCTCCCGATTGGATGGGCACTCAAGCCCGTGTTCGACTATTTCTGTGGCGGAGAAAACATCCGTGAGAGCCTTTCCACCGCCGACAACTTGTATGCCTTTGGCGTTCAAACCATCTTGGATTTTAGTGCCGAAGGCCAAACAGGTGAACATGCTTTAGACGCTGCAAGGGACGAGATTTTAGCCACCATCCAAGCCGCTGAAGGCGACCCACGGTTTGCCTTTGCCGTCTTTAAAGTCAGCGCCCTATCCGACAACCACCTTCTCGAAGCCAAAGGCACCTCTGCACAATGGAGCGAGACCGAACAAGCCGCGTGGAAGAAAGTCGAGCAACGCGTCGCCTTGCTCTGCTCGGAAGCCGCCAATCGAGGGGTCCGCATCATGTTGGATGCGGAAGAGACCTGGCTCCAAGACGCCATTGACGGACTTGCCGAGGCCATGATGCGCAAACACAACCAAACGGGTTGCACGGTGTACACCACCGCGCAGATGTACCGGCATGACCGCCTAAACTATGTGATTGGACTCGAAGAAAGCGCGCGGAAAGAAGGCTGGGTAGCCGGTGTCAAACTCGTTCGGGGAGCCTACATGGAAAAGGAGAGGGAGCGGGCCCAGAATGCAGGACGCCCATCCCCCATTCAACCCAACAAAGCCGCCACCGACCGAGACTTTAACGCAGCACTCGATTACGCGCTGAGCACACTCGATCACCTGAACATTGTGTGCGGCACCCACAACGAAACCAGCACCGCCAAACTTGCCGAAGGCATGGTGGCTAAGGGGCTAGACCCCTCCGATCCTCGGGTCACCTTCGCACAATTGCTCGGCATGAGCGACAACCTGAGTTTTAACCTGACCCACAAGGGCTTCACTTCAGCCAAGTATGTGCCCTACGGGCCCCTGCGAGAGGCCATACCCTATCTGATTCGAAGGGCAGAAGAAAACACCTCAGTGGGGGGACAAACCTCCCGAGAACTGACCCTGATTCGCACCGAGCTGAAGCGGCGCAAAGGCTGATTTAATCGCAGTTGCAATCGGATGCAGGTGCATCCCACTTCACAGACCGGACCGTGGTGGTGGAATCTGTGACTACAAATTCGGCGGCGTGATCTTGCTGAACAATCCGATAAAACTTGCCCGTCCCCTGCTCGTTTCGCACGTCGCTTTTTCCGTATTCGATGTCCCCCTCTTCCAAAATCGAACGCAAATCAGACATTGTCACAGCGCCACACTGAATCAGACACCGCGTCCGCTCATCGCCCATCAAACCGGCCTCTCCAAGGAACTCGCGTACCTGAACATTGGGCAACCATTGGGTGCATGACCGCTGACCAAAAAAGAACAAGGCTAGCAAAGTGCCAATGAAGATGCCCACCAAATATCGCCACAACCGTTGCGTGAAGTTCATGCTGCAAAGATGGGCGCGTTGCCATCGTAACTTTCCCCCTTATGCTCAGAACGCAAGGATTGCGATACAACTATGCTGGAGAAGGGCCCCAAATGGCCTTTCCTGACATTCAATTGGACCGGGGACAAGAACTCTTGCTCTTGGGTGCATCGGGAACTGGAAAAACAACACTGCTTCACTTGATGGCGGGGATGCGAACTCCCACCTCTGGCCACGTGGAATTGAACCACCAAGCCTTTAGCGAATTGTCTGTGGCCAAGCGAGACCTCGCCCGGGGAAAGCACATGGGCATCGTCTTCCAGACGGCCCATTTCGTGCGGAGTTTGAATGTGACAGAAAACCTCGCGCTGGCCTGCACTTTGGCTGGCCAAACGCCCGACGACAGCCGAATCACAAGTTTGCTCGACGGCCTTGGGCTTGGACACAAACTCAATGCCCGAGTCGACGAATTGTCTGTGGGAGAACAACAAAGGGTTTCCATTGCACGCGCCGTGGTGCACAAACCCGGCCTGATTTTGGCCGATGAACCCACAAGTGCCCTCGACGACACCAATACCGAGATCGTCCTGAATCTGCTCCGAAAACAAGCCGCAGATGCCGGCGCTGCCCTGCTCGTGGTCACCCATGATCAACGTCTCAAGGACCATTTGACCGACCGTGTTGAATTGGCTTCAAACCCCACGACAGCATGAAGCCCGCTCGCCTTGCCCGCCGCAACGTTCTGGATCGGCCCTTGGAGACGGGACTGAGCGTGCTCTTGCTCGCATTCGGTGTGGGCATCATTAGCCTCATGCTGTTGATGCAACGGAGCCTGACTGAAGACCTGGACCGCAACATCAAGGACATCGACCTTGTTTTGGGGGCAAAAGGCAGCCCGCTTCAGCTGATCCTGGCCAATGTTTACCATGTGGATGTGCCCACTGGAAACATCCCCTATGCCGAAGCCAAGAAGGTGATGCGTCACCCGTACATCTCTGAAGCCATTCCTTTGGCCTACGGAGACAACTACGAACTGTACCGAATTGTGGGGACAGAACCGAGCTATGCCAACCACTATGGAGCAGAGATTGAATCCGGCCGTCTGTTTGACGCTGCGTTCGAGGTGACGGTGGGCGCAGAAGTGGCAGCCAAAACAGGCTTGTCATTGGGCGACACCTTCTACAGTGCCCATGGCCTCACCGACGGGACCGACGTGCACCGAGACAAAGCGTACACGGTGGTGGGCATTTTCGAGACCACCGGCTCAGTCATCGATCAATTGCTTCTCACCCCCATCGCTTCTGTTTGGGGCGTGCACGAGGACGTGGCTGACGCCAACGAAGAAATCACCGCGGTTCTCCTCAAAAAGAAAAACCCCTTGGCGATTCTCACCCTCCCCAATTTGCTGCGCGACACCCCAATGCAAGTTGCCTTGCCCGCCATTGAAATGAACCGGCTCACCCAGCAGTTCGGCATTGGAATCCGCACCCTTCGCGCTGTCGCTCTGCTGATCATGGGCCTCTCTTTTGTGAGCGTCTTCATCGCCCTGTTTGCTTCGCTGAGGGACCGCAAATACGAATTGGCACTGATGCGGACCATGGGAGCGCCGCCCCAGCGCCTCTTCAAGCTGGTGCTTTTCGAAGGCCTCTGGATGACCGCCGCCGGCATTGTGTCTGGTCTCATTCTCAGCCGAATCGGCGTCATTCTCCTCGCCAACGCCCTGGCCGATCAGTTTCACTACGACGTGGCCCAACTTGCCCCGGTGAATGGAGAATACCTCCTGGTCCTTGCTGCGCTCGCCGTAGGGGCGCTTGCCGCAGCCCTTCCCGCTCGATCAGCCCTCAAAATCGACATTTCCAATACATTGGGTCAAGGCCGTTGACCATTCATGGGTCTGCACCTTAATTTCACACCATGCGCAAGTCCTTGCATCGATATCTCTACGCCGCACTCGGCATCGTTGCCATTGCAGCATTGGACCTGAGTTCTTTCTGCCATCCGGACCCCGCCTCGCCAGACCTGGCTTTGATTGGTGCCGCCAAAGCGGCATCCCCTGTGATGCACGACTTGGAAAGTTTGCCCCGAGAAACGGCATTTTTCGCCAAAGACCATCGCGAATTGACGTGGGCTGAACTCGCAGATGTAGACTTTAAAGATGTCTATCTCGAGGAGTTGGACAGCTACTATTGGAAACCGGAATTTGGGCCCAAAGTCATGGCTGCAGAAAGCCAAGATGTCTACATCACCGGTTATGTGATTCCAGTGGACCTCGACGAGGACTTTTATGTGCTCTCACGTTACCCCTTTGCCAACTGTTTCTTCTGTGGTGGTGCCGGTCCAGAAAGCGTGGTGGACTTGCGGTTTCTTGACACTGAGCATCGCACGTATCAAACCGACGAGCGCCTTACATTCCATGGCAATTTGAGCCTCAACGCCGACGACGTCTACCAAATGAATTACATTTTGGAAGGTGCCGAAGAGCACCCCCTCTGAAGCCCTTTGGGCTCCGTTTTTCTTGCACAAAAAAGCCCAGCTCTCGTTTGAGAAACCGGGCGTGAAAATCATAGAAAAACGCTTAGCCAATCGCCATCTGCTGATGAAAAGCAGTGGAAATGATGTCACCATAACGCTGCCCGAACTGGTCGAGGCACCAACGCATCAGCCGCGGACGGTCCTTCTCCTCCAGCCTTTTGATGCTCTTGGACAATTCCTTGGCAAACAAATGACGGTCGAAGCTAACCTTGGCCAAAATGCGCTGGCAGTATTCCAACATTTTCATAAAGTAAGGTGTTGTTTTGAGCCACGCGAAAAGCAATGTCTCGGTCGCAAAGTATCGGATTCTGTTCTCGTAAGCAAACGACATTTGCAAAGGCTTGTTACACAACCCTTTTTGTCGCCGTCCTGACCGCTATTTTTGCCGTGTGGAACGCCCATTGCATAATCTTCTGGACAGGAACTCTTTGGTCGCCAAACTCGACCAAGACGATCGCGAACGCACCACCCTGAGCTTGTACCGTTACGCCAACGTGGCCAATGCTGACTTTCTCAGGGACCATTTGTTTGCCAACTGGCACCCGCTGGGTGTTCTCGGTCGGATTTATGTAAGCAGTGAGGGCATCAACGCCCAACTCAGTCTTCCCACTGTGAACCTTGAACACTTCAAGCGAAGCTGCGAGAACATCGACTGGCTAAGCGGAGTTCGACTGAACATCGCCATCGAAGGCGACCCGAAGAGCTTCCTCAAATTGATCATCAAAGTCCGCGACAAGATTGTGGCCGATGGCCTAGACGATGACACCTTCGACGTCACCAACTGTGGCCAACATGTGTCGGCCAAAGAATTCAACCAGCTCGCAGAAAAAGAGGACACCATTGTGGTCGACATGCGCAACCACTATGAAAGTGAAGTTGGGCATTTCAAAGGGGCCATTTTGCCGGCTGCTGAGACCTTCCGTGACGAAATCCACGAGGTAGAGGACCTGCTCGCAGAACGGAAAGAAAAAAACATTGTGCTTTACTGCACCGGTGGAATCCGATGTGAAAAAGCGAGTGCCTACCTGAAACACAAAGGTTTTCCCAACGTCCACCAACTCGAAGGTGGCATCATTGAATACGTTCGACAGGTCAAAAGTGAAGGCCTCTCCAACCGCTTCAAAGGCGTCAATTTTGTGTTCGACGAACGCATGGCTGAGCGTGTGAGTAACGATGTTGTTTCACAATGCCACCATTGCGGAGAAGACAGCGATGATTTGACCAATTGTGTCAATGCCGCATGCAATGTTCTGATGGTCCAATGCCCGAGTTGTGCAGCCAAATTGAACGCCACGTGCAGCGATGAGTGCATGACTTTTACGTCATTGCCAGAAGACGAACAAAAGGCACAGCGGTCGGGTCAGCGCTCTTCTAGACGCACCCTGAAGGCACCCGATTCCGCTCGAACAGCGGACCGCTAAGCCAACAGGCTCTTGTTGCCCATCGTCCAATGGTCACGGCGCCCCATCGCTTGCAGCCTTTCCTTTCTCCAAAAACGCGATGTTCCGTTTGAGCCCGGCATAGCCTGTTCTCTTCACAGGGCTTTTTTTGAAAAGGGAATTGAACGTCTCCTCCCGCAAGTCCACCCAATCGCGGCGGGTCATTTGAAGCAACTCTGGAGCTGGCGAAAAACCCGGCTCATTGTGCGGCTTCGCATGTCGATTCCAAGGACACACCTCCTGGCAAATGTCACAGCCAAACATCCAGTTCTCGAATTTACCGGCCATTGGTTCTGGCAAGCCATCTCTTAGTTCAATGGTGAAATAACTGATGCACCGACTGCCATCGAGCACTTGAGGGCGAATGATGGCCCCTGTCGGGCAAGCATCGATGCACCGCGTGCACGTGCCGCAGTGGTCTGTTACAGGTGCATCTGGCGGCAAGTCCAAATCGACCAAGATTTCCCCCAAAAAGAAGTGACTGCCCCCCGTCTTGGTGAGGATCAAACCATGCTTTCCAACCCAGCCCAAACCAGATCGCTTCGCCCAAGAACGCTCCAATATGGGCGCTGAATCCACGTAAACCCTTCCGGCGATGTCTCCCCAATCACGCCTCATCCACTTCAAAAGCTCCTTGAGCTTCCACTTCATCACATAGTGATAGTCCTCGCCATAGGCGTATGTCGAAATCCGAGGAGCATCCGGGTCGACGGGTCTCTCATCAGAATAATGGTTGAGCATGAGACTGATGACAGTCCGTGTCCCCGGCAGCAACAACCGCGGGTCCAATCTCTTGTCAAAATTCCGCTCCATGTACCCCATTTCCCCATGCTTGCCTTCTGAAAGCCATTTGGCCAAATGGGGCTCCTCATCCTCAAGTCGTTCTGCACGAGAAAAGCCAACCGAAGCAAACCCAAGTTCCTCAGCCCATTGCCGGATGCGCTTTACGCGCTCCTCCCCCTTATGAGCTGTTCGGCCCATCTTCGGTCAATCCGCACCAAAAAGACCCCCTCCGGAAGAAGGAACCTTGCCTAGGTGCTTGTATGCAGCTTCAGTCACCTGACGGCCTCGTGGCGTCCGTACCATGAAACCTTCCTGAATCAAAAAGGGCTCATACACCTCTTCCAAGGTTCCCGAGTTCTCCCCCACAGCTGTCGCAATGGTAGAAATGCCCACAGGACCCCCTTTGAATTTGTCGATGATGGTGGTCAATATGCGGTTGTCCATTTCGTCCAAACCCCGCTTGTCGACATTCAGCGCGTCCAATGCATAGCGCGTGATGTTCGTTTCGATGGTGCCGTCTCCTTTGATCTCTGCGAAGTCTCTGACCCGTCTCAAGAGTGCATTGGCAATCCTTGGGGTACCTCGACTTCGGCCCGCAATCTCCAATGCCGCTTCATGAGAAATGGGGATACCCAGCAACCCAGCACTGCGTTCCAAAATGGCAGTCAACGTCTCCGCATCGTAGTAGTGTAGCCTCAAATTGATGCCAAACCGCGCACGCAATGGTGCTGTGAGCAAACCACTCCTCGTGGTTGCTCCAACCAAAGTGAAGGGGTGCAAGTCGATTTGAACCGTCCTCGCATTGGGGCCCGTATCGATGACCAAATCAATCCGGAAGTCCTCCATGGCGCTGTACAAGTACTCCTCCACGATGGGACTCAAGCGATGGATCTCGTCAATAAACAGCACATCTTTGGGCTCCAACCCCGTCAGCAAGCCAGCCAAGTCTCCTGGCTTGTCCAATACGGGGCCGCTGGTGGTCTTGATCGCCACATCCAATTCGCTGGCTACGATGTACGCCAATGTGGTTTTGCCCAAACCTGGAGGCCCGTGAAAGAGCACATGGTCCAAGGACTCCCCCCTTCGTCCTGCCGCTTGCACAAAAACCTCAAGATTCTCTAAGGCTTCCCTTTGCCCTGCGAACTCATGAAACCCAGAAGGACGCAGAACACGTTCCACATCGCCTTCACTTGTTCCCTCAGCCGCACCACGCAAATCGAAGTCCTCCATGAGGCCAAGTTCGTCAGCCTCGCTGACTTTTCATGACCAGACACGAACCTCCTTTAAACAAAAACGGGCCCTTCTCGAAAGAAAGGCCCGTTTTGAATGACTTGTCCAAGGTTCAATGCTCCTCTTCTCCATCGCCAAGCGGCACGGTTTGGGGCACAAAATCCTCTTCAAACGCAGGGTTGCTGTAGTCATAAGCCCAGCGGTGCACCTCGGGAAGTGCCCCTGGCCAGTTCCCATGCACATGTTCCACTGGTGTGGTCCACTCCAACGTGTTGGATGCCCATGGATTTGCTGTGGCCTCCTGACCGCGGAAAATGCTGTAGAAGAAGTTGAAGAGAAACAGCACTTGAGAAATGGCGCCCACAATGGCGAAGACGGAAATCACCGGGTTCAAATCTGCTGTGGCACTCAAAAACTCAAAGGCACTGTACTCATAGTAACGGCGAGGCGCACCTGCCATGCCCACAAAGTGCATGGGGAAGAACACGCCGTAACCACACACAATGGTCAGCCAGAAGTGAGCAAAGCCCAGCTTCATGTTCATCATCCGACCAAACATCTTGGGGAACCAGTGATAGACACCCGCCAACATGCCGAAAATCGCAGACATGCCCATCACAATGTGGAAGTGGGCCACGACAAAATATGTGTCGTGCACTGAGACATCAAGTGCGCTGTCAGCCAGAATGATTCCGGTCAATCCACCCGTGACAAACGTGCTCACCAATCCAATGGAGAACATCATGGCCGGGGTGAACCGGAGGTTGCCCTTCCAGAGCGTGGTGATGTAATTGAACGCCTTCACAGCTGAAGGGATTGCAATCAACAGAGTGGTGAAGACGAACACAGACCCAATGAATGGGTTCATCCCGGTCACAAACATGTGGTGACCCCACACAATGAAACTCAAGAAACCAATGGCCAAAATTGAACCGATCATTGCGCGATAACCAAAGATTGGCTTTCGTGCATTGGTTGCAATCACCTCGGAACTGATGCCCAAAGCAGGAAGCAGAACAATGTACACCTCGGGGTGACCCAAGAACCAGAACAGGTGCTGATAAAGAATAGGAGATCCCCCTGTTACATCCAGGGCCTCACCCCCAATGAAGATGTCACTCAAATAGAATGCCGTTCCCATGGACCGATCCATGAGCAACAACACCACTGCAGACACCAAAACAGGAAAGCTCAAAACACCCAAGATGGCCGTCACAAGGAAAGCCCAAATGGTGAGTGGCAACCGCAGCATTTTCATGCCCTTGGCCCGAAGGTTCACAATGGTCACGATGTAGTTGAGGCCACCCAGCAAAGAGCTTGCCACGAACAACACCATCGAAATCAACCACAATGTCATTCCAGTTCCCGAGCCTGGCATCGCCTGAGGCAACGCACTCAATGGTGGATAAACCGTCCACCCTCCAGAAGCCGCACCGCCTTCAACAAAGAGCGAGAAGACCATAATGAAGCTCGAACACAAGAAGAACCAGAAGCTGAGCATGTTCAGGAAACCTGAAGCCATATCCCGCGCTCCAATTTGAAGTGGGATCAACAAGTTGCTAAAGGTCCCACTCAATCCGCCGGTCAACACAAAGAAGACCATGATGGTTCCGTGAATGGTCACCAATGCCAAATACGCATTGCGATCCAAAACGCCGTCTGGCGCCCATTTGCCGAGGAAGGTCTCCAAGATGGCAAAGGACTCTCCTGGCCAACCGAGCTGAAGTCGGAAGAACACAGAAAGAAGCACAGCCAAAATCCCCATGAACACAGCTGTGATCAGGAATTGCTTCGAGATCATCTTGTGATCCTGGCTAAAAACGTACTTGGAGACGAAGCTCTCTTTGTGATGTGCGTGTGCGCCCATGATTTCCTAGTCGTTCGGGTTCAGTGGATCATCGCCAATTCCTTCCCCTCGGCCGATTCAACATCAGCAGTGGGTTCAGGTTGTGATTCAGGTGCAGAAGGGTTGTCTTCGTCCACAAGGAAGACCTCCTGCTGCTCAAGCCAAGCGTTGTATTCCGCTTCAGATTCTACGATCACTTCCATCTTCATATTGAAGTGGGCAGCACCACAAACTTTGTTGCACAAGAGAATGTAGTTGAAATCTGGGTCGTCCAGAATCGTTCTCATGCTGTCGGTCGTAATCGTCGGCGTCATTTTGAACCGCGTTGGCACGCCAGGAACTGTGTTCATTTGAGCACGGAAGTGCGGCATAAAAGCAGAGTGAATGACGTCTCTGCTCCGAAACACAAACTCCACCTCTTTACCCACTGGCAGGTGGAATTCCCCTTTGACCACTTGGTCGTCACGGCCTGTATCGAAGCTGTTTACTCCATTGTCAAAGCTGAAGCTCTCCAGCTCCATGATCCGCTGACGGTGGCGCTTCAAACGCTTTAATTTGTCGCTCTTCGCATCAATTTGCGCATCCGTCATGATGGTCAGGCGGTCGGCCTGATGGTCCATGAGGTCATCAATTTCTGCAATCCGAGCTTCCGCAACAACCTTCCATCCATCGTGACCGTGATCGGCATGGTCATCGTGACCGTGATCCGCATGGTCATCGTGACCGTGATCCGCGTGGTCGTCGTGACCATGATCCGAATGATCGTCGTGACCATGATCGGCATGGTCGTCGTGACCATGATCCGAATGGTCGTCGTGACCGTGGGAGGTTGCCAAGCTGGCCATCAACTCATCACGCTCTGCCACAAGCAAACCTTTCTCCATGGCCAATTCAGTGCTGACCTTACCAATCTGCTTCTCAATCTCCACAATCGCATCTTCCACGCCTTCGGGCGTAATGATGCCCAGCGGATTCATCGGCGTGATTAAGTTGTAATTGGATTGTCCGAATTCGCCATCGCTTCCAACATATCGAGCGGTCCAATCAAACTGCTTTGAATACACCTCTATCCGAATGGCTTCCGCAGAGGCCTCAGACGTCATGTCGTCCCAAGTGCGCAAACCATAGATGATGATCACAGCCAAAACAATGGATGGAATGACTGTCCAAATCAACTCTAGGCGGTTGTCATGCGCAAAGAAGGTGGCCTTTCTGTTCTTGTCGTAAGCATACTTCCAAGCGAAGCCAAAGAGCAACGCATTGACCAAGACAAAGACAGCCGTGATGATCCAAATGTTGAAGCTCATCAACGTGTCCACCGCATCACCATGCACTGAAGCAGCAGGGGGAGCGTAATCACCATAAGCCCAATACAGATAAGCGACAGAGGCGAAGAAGACCACCAAAAAGACAAGAAATAAGTTGGCGTTCAACCGCGTATCGGCGTGGGTGATGTCCTCCTCTCGCCGACCGGAAATCCGCGAGGAAAGTTCATACACCTTAGCCAGTTGCCCAATGGCAACGATGCCGACAATGACAACAAGGAGAATGAGCAATTGCATAGGGGCTCAGTATTGAATCAGTAATGAAGGGCTTTTGACTCTTCGAGGAAAGGATGGTTCACAGGAATCAGCGGAGCCGAAGCAAGTCGACGAAGCGTCACATGAATGAACAAGCCCAAGAACCCGAGGAACGTTCCCCACTCAAAGAACCCAAATTGCGCGTGGTCGTGCAGGGTTCCGGGCACAACGAGCAAATACACGTCCGTGTAGTGTCCCAAGAAAATCAAAAAGCACACAGGGATGAGGAATTTGGGATTCCGCTTCGCATCCCGCGCAAGCAAAACATAAAATGGAACCGCAAAATTCAAGAAGAACATGCCGATGAAAGGCACCTTGTACTGTGTGAACATCCGCGCGATGTAGTAGGTCACCTCCTCTGGAATGTTGGAATACCAGATGAGCAGGAACTGCGAGAACCACAAGTAGCTCCACAACATGCTGATGCCGAACACCCACTTGGCCATGTCGTGCATGTGGCTTTCGTTGACCTCTTTGAAGTATCCTTTCGAACGCAACCAAAGCAAGCATACCGTGGCGAAAATGAGCATGCTCACCCACATTCCACTGAAGGTGTACCATCCAAACAACGTGGAGAACCAGTGTGTGTCAATGGACATGATCCAGTCCCAGGCCAACGTTGAGCTGAACACGGCGAAGAACACCAAGAAAACCGCACTCCTGCGGTACATTTTGTAGTGCAACTCGGTGCCACCAACCTCATCCTCTGCCAAGCTCCACTTGCGGAACAAACGTGCAAACAAGAGGAAGGTGCCGATGTATACCACCGTGCGCAACCAAAAGAACGTCCCGTTGAGGTAAGCCCCTTTGTTGGCGATGATTTTGTCGAAGTTCGGATTGTCAATGGCGCCTTCTGCCATCTCATGTGAGTAGGAACCATCTGCCAACATGTACTCGAAATACAGTGTTTGGTCCATCCAATGGTAGAGGTGGTGCAAGTGAAACTGCCCCGCCAAAAGCACCAACAAGATGGCCCCGGCTCCAAATGGCAAGAATCCATACATCGCCTCGAACAACCGCTTCAATACCGCGCTCCATCCACTCTCTGTGGCATATTGAAGTGCATAGAAAAACAAGGCGCCCAAAGCCAAGGAGAAATAGAAGAAACCATTGACAAGCATGTTGGCCCAGAAACGCTGGTGCCCGTGGCTGTCATCGGTAAGGAATCCGGACACCAAGGCCAAAAGACCAATGCCCATCAGGACGTAAGTCAGGGTCTTGGCGCGGCCCTCAAAACGGAAGTTCATCGTGTCCATGACTCAGAAATCAGTGTTGTCTGCCATGCCTTCCATGCCCACTTGAGAAGCAGGGGCAGCTGGCGCTTTCGGTTCGTCCTTGGCTTCAGGAGAAGCGTCCGCTGGAAGCGGCATGCCATCCTCATCAAATTCAGGCATTTCTCCACCTTGCTGAAGCACTTTGATGTACTCGATGACCTCCCAACGCTGACGTTGACTCAGCTGACTGGCGTGAGAACCCATGAGGCCTTTTCCCCAAGTCAGCGTGTGGTACATCTTCCCTTCAGGCAACTCTTTGAGCTTGTCTGCATAGCTCGGAATGCCGGCAATGTGACCATTTCTGCTCAACGCTCCGTCTCCCTTACCCTCCGTTCCATGGCATTGCGTGCACATGGCAACGTACACCTTCTGGCCGGCCTCAATGTTGGCCTGATTGGTCAACAATGGACTTGTCAACTCCAATCCTGCACGCTCGTAGTCATCGACCGTTTGAGCGAAAGCATAAGGAAGCGCAAAGGCCAATTGATCCTCTCCGCGGAAAGGAATCGTTCCAGGCACTGGCTTGCGGCTCGATGGTGTGTTCCGTTGAGCACGGGCCACCTCCTCTCCGACTTCATAAGGCTCCTGGCCATAGTCCACGTAAGCTTCGATGGCTGGGCTGCGGTACATGTCGGGCATGTACTCCAATCCCGGGCTGTTTGGATCTGTGGTGCACGCTGCCAAACCGACAACGGTCCCGATCAAAAGGGTATTGAGGATTTTCATGCTGCGTAATCCTTAATGCTGATCTCCAGCAGTTCAGTTTCATTCACTGCGGCTTCAATGCCCGCAGCGTCCATTTCATTTTCGTCTGTCAAGATCTCCAGCACAAACTTGTCGTCTGTGGTGCGTGGATCTGGATTGGACGCTGGCATGCCCGGCAACGTTCCATTGCGGAGCAAATAGGTAATGGCCATACCATGTGCCCCACAGAGGACGGTAAACTCGAACATGACCGGCACAAAAGCAGGCAGGTTCTCAATCAAACTGAAGCTTGGCTTACCCCCAATGTTCATGGGCCAATCCTGAATCATAAAGTACCACATGCCCAAAAGGGCAAGGGATGTCCCAGTCATGGCGTACATAAACGAGGTGATGGCCAAGCGCGTGCGGGTGACGCCAATCACAGGGTCAATCCCGTGAATGGGGAATGGGCTGTAGACATCCGTGATGTGAATGCCTTTGGCGACGAGTTGCTTGGCGGCTGTCAGCACCGTGCCATCATCGTCATACATCACGTGAAATACCTTCTTTGTGGATTCCATGGTGCTCAGGCTTTTTTGTTGGACTGGGCTTGGAGCTCCTTTTGGCGCTCACCGCTTGACTTCAAAATGGTCTTCAATTCATTCAAGGCCAACACCGGGAAGAACCGGGCGAAGAGCAAGAACAAGGTGAAGAAAATGCCGAGGGTGCCAATGAAGACACCGACATCGATGTTGGTCGCGTAGAACTCCCCCCAGCTGGAAGGGTTGTAATCCCTATGGAGCGAGGTTACAATGATCACGTAACGCTCGAACCACATGCCAATGTTCACCACGATGGACAAGGCAAACGTCGCAACCAAACTGCGGCGAATTTTCTTGAACCAAAACAACTGAGGCGAGACCACGTTGCATGTCATCATGATCCAATAGCTCGTACTGTATGGACCGCTGAATCGGTTAATGAAGGCGTAGCTCTCATATTCCACACCGCTGTACCATGAAATGAACAACTCCGTCAAATAAGCAACACCCACAATGGACCCTGTCACAATGATGACAATGTTCATGTATTCCACGTGCTTGGTGTGGATGTAGTTCTCCAAATTCATGGTCTTGCGCATGATGAGCAAGAGGGTCTGCACCATGGCAAATCCCGAGAATACAGCACCGCTCACGAAGTAGGGTGGGAAGATGGTGGTGTGCCATCCGGGAATCACCGAAGTGGCAAAGTCCATCGATACAATGGAGTGAACCGAAAACACCAACGGTGTTGCAATGCCTGCCAGGACCAAGCTCACCTCTTCGAAGCGGGTCCAGTTTTTTGCCCTTCCGCTCCAACCAAAGCTGAGCAATCCATAGATTTTCTTTTGGAGCGGCTTGGTCATCCGATCACGGATGGTGGCGAAATCAGGAATCAAGCCGATGTACCAGAACACCAAAGAAACCGAGAAGTACGTCGAGATCGCAAACACATCCCACAACAAGGGCGAGTTGAAGTTGACCCACAACGACCCGAACTGGTTTGGAAGAGGAAGGACCCAGTAACTGACCCAAATTCGGCCCATGTGAATGCCCGGGAATACGGCCGCCATGATGACTGCAAAAATGGTCATGGCCTCAGCGGAGCGGTTGATCGCCATCCGCCACTTTTGTCGGAACAACAAAAGCACCGCCGAAATCAGCGTGCCCGCGTGGCCAATGCCAACCCACCAAACGAAGTTGGTGATGTCCCATGCCCAACCCACTGTCTTGTTCAATCCCCAAACACCGATGCCGGTTCCAATGAGGTACAAGATGCAGCCCACACCATAAAAGGCGATCAGACTGGTGATGGTGATCATGATCTTCCAACCCAAAGGCGCTTTGCCCTGGATGGGGCCCACCACGTCATCTGTGATGTCCTTGTAGGTCTTGTTCCCCAGGATGAGGGGTTCCCGGATTGCCGCTTCTTGCTGCATGGATCAGGAATTAGGGGTGTTGCGAACCTTCGTCAAGTAGGCCACGTTCGGCTGAACGCCGACCTCCTCCAACGCGTGATAGGTTCGGTTGTTGTCATAAGTTGAGCGCACCTCACTCGAAGTGTCGTTCAAGTCTCCAAATGTGATGGCACTGGTCGGGCAAGCCTCTGCGCAAGCTGTAATGGCACTGCCATCCTCGAGAGGGGCACCTGCCTTTTTTGCTTCGAGCTTCGCAGACTGCGTGCGCTGAACGCACAAACTGCACTTCTCCATCACCCCGCGGCTGCGAACCACAACGTCTGGATTCAAGACCATTCGCTGAATGGCATCTTGTGCAGGATTGAAGTTCTGGAACTTGTCGTATCCAGGGTAGTGGAACCAATTGAATCGGCGCACCTTGAAGGGGCAGTTGTTCGCGCAGTAGCGCGTTCCGATGCAACGGTTGTAGGTCATTTGATTGACACCCTCGTTGGAGTGCGTCGTGGCCGCCACTGGACACACCGTCTCGCAAGGAGCGTGGTTGCAATGCTGACACATCATCGGCATGTGAACCGTCTGCGGGTTCGCACCCGGCTCCTCCATCTTGCCGTAAGTGGAGATCACATTCACACCCTCCTTCTCTCCGCGCTCCATGTCCCAGTCGGACGCATAAAAGCGGTCGATGCGCATCCAATGCATATCACGGTGACGTCGCACTTCGTCCTTTCCAACCACGGGAACGTTGTTCTCGATGTGGCAAGCTGTGACGCAAGCGCTGCATCCAATGCAACTTGTGAGGTCAATGGCCATGCCCCAGCGGTGACCAATGCCCTCTACAGGGTGGTCATGCCAGAGGTCAAATTCACCCGCCGCCTTCTTGTCGAGGGCGTTGATTTCTCCGTCTCCGTTGATGTCGTCGTGGACATTCAATCCGATGGTCTTGTTCCAGCTCGCATCACCGCGCTTCACCGACTTCTCGGCAAGAAAGCTCTCCAATGAGGTCTCTTTGACCACGGAGTTCCGGCCCATGTAAGTGTGCTGAATCTGCGTACAAGCCAAGGGATACGAGTCACCCGTGGATTCCACGCTCACATCGTACAATGCCCGCGCAGGAATCCCGTTCACATCCTGCGACAAACCAAAGGCATTCTTTCCAATCGGAACGAGATTGCCCTCGGCATCCGCCATGTGGTCTCCTCCTTCTCCAACTTGGTAAGCCGCCTTTCCAATCGCTTCGCTGCCTTCACCCCGGCCATACCCGAGGGCAATTCCGATGGTGCCCGGTGTTTGACCTGGCTGCGGGAATGCGGGCAATTCGATGACTTTTCCGTCGACCGTCACCTTCACCATCGACGCAGGGTCCTCCTGTGCGATGTAGGTGTTGAGGCCCATGGCCTCCATGTCTGGGCGGGCCATGGTCACGTAGTTGTCCCACGTGGTTTTCGTGATCGGGTCAGGTGTCTCCTGCAACATAGGGTTGCCGGCCTGCTGTCCATCTCCAATGGCCACTTTGCGGTACAAGTCAAGCTCGAAAGCTCCACCCTTGCGCGAAGCCACTGTTCTCAGCTCCCCATTGAGGTTGGCACCTGTGAAAACTGGCGCCAGCTCTTCGGCGACCGCGACAGCCAAGAAGCCGTTGTGCACACCCGTGTTCCAATCTTGGTCGGTGTACATGGCATCCGCCGTGTATGCAGCACTGTGTGTCTGACGGAGCAATGTGTACCCATCAACAGGCTGACCCGCCCAAGCCATCAGGCTTTCAGACGTCTGACGTGAGTTGTACAACGGCTGAATTGCGGGCTGTACAATTTCAATCCGATTCAAATCAATTTGAAGGTCGTTCCAAGACTCGAGCCAGTGGTGTGCTGGAGCCATGGCGGTACACCGGCTGGCGGTCTCATCTGCAAAAAGAGCAGTGGAGACACTCATTGACACCTTCTCAAGACCTGCCTTGAATCCCGCGGCGTCCATGCCATGATAAGCTGGGTTCACACCGTCTACAATCAAAGCAGACACCTTGCCCGCCTGCATGTCTTTGACCAACTGAGCAAAGGCCTTGTCGTCTCCTTGGAACAAAGTGGCCTGCTCGTGCAATTCCACCGTTGTGCCCACAGCACCCAACGTGCGGTTGATGGCGCTGGCAATGCGCTGGGTAGCGAGGTCATTGTCTCCCGCAATCACCAATCCTTTGGCTCCTGCGCGTTTCAAGTCCGCAGCGGCAGCCTTGACACCCGCTTTTGCTTTTTCACCAAGCTCAACAGCTGAACCTTCGCCACTCAACTCAAAAAGCAAGGCCGCTGCAATGCGTCCCTGCTCAGAAGGCTTGACTCTTGTCCGGCGGTCAGCATTGGAACCCGTGAGGGACATGCCGCTTTCAAAGGCGTGCAAACGACTCATGTCGCCATTCTCCGGACGGCGGGTCTTGGCCCACTCTCCGGTGTACCAAACATTGTCGCCCCAAGTGCCGAGGAAATCTGCGTTGAGGGACACCACAACCTCTGCTTCTGAGAGCTTGTAAGACGGGAATGCCCGGCGACCGTAGTCCATCTCCATGGCCTCGGTAACCGCACTGTAGCTCACTGCGTCACACTGCACATGCTCCACTCCTGTTGTTGATGTCAAGGCAGCCGCCGCACGTTTCATGCTCGGGCTCATCACTGTCCCTGTCAACAAAACCTTTCGGCCAGTGCCTTGAAGGCCATTCTTGACCGCTCCGTCCAGCGCATCCCAACTTGTGGCTTCGCCATTCAAGTGAGGCTGCTGAAGTCGCGCAGAGTCATAAAGACCCAAGACAGACGCATTCACACGGGCATTCACCCGACCAAAGCCAGTCTCCGTATTGTTCTTCACGAAAATCGGACGGCCTTCACGGGTCTTGACGAGGACATTGACAAAGTCATGGCCATCGTAAAAGGTGGACGCATAATAGTTTGCGACACCTGGCGTGATTTCCTCCGGCTTGTTGGTGTACGGAATCGACTTGACCACAGGCGTCTCACAGGCAGCCAACGTTGCAGCTGTCACGGAGAAACCCATGAACTTTAGAAAGTCTCTTCGTCCCGTATTCGCCCGCTGAAGGCGGTCGTCGGAGAGGAATTCGTCGACAGGACGTTCCGCAGGAAACTCCTGCGATTCAATCCGCTCGAACTCTGGGGTGCGGTCTAACTCTTCGAGTCCAGACCAGTAAATCTTATTGTCAGCCATGGGGCAGATCCAGGATTTGCTTATTCAGATGATCAGTAGTGACACTTGGCGCATTCCCATCCGCCGAGTTCCTTAACTGTCGTCTTCTCGTCTTCCATATATCGGCGAAGCTCCTCGTTTCCTCGGAGGTCATCCTTCAACCGTTCGTGAATGTCTTCGTAATAGCCTGATGAAGCGAAACTAATCTCCGCTTTGTTGTGACACTCAATACACCAACCCATTGTTAAGGTGGGCTTGGACAGTTCAATGAGGCCTGGGAAGTCATCCACCAAGCCATTGATTTCCTCAACGGGTGCGATGCGACCCACCGTGTACTTGCCAACGTCACCGTGACAATTCTGACACTCCAACCCACCAACAACGACGTGCTGCTGGTGACTAAAGAAAACGTGGTCTGGAAGGTTGTGCACCTTGTTCCATTTCAGTGGCTCTCCTTGGAAGTCATCCTGGGGACCCTGGTATCCGTTTTGACCCTCGCCATCGAGGTACGTGCCAGACTCCGAATCGAAACCAATCGCCGCGTAAATCTTGCCAATCTCGACCTCGCCATACCGGCTGCCCTTCTTCACGGCTTTGTGGCAGTTCATGCACACATTGGTAGAAGGGATGCCCGCGTGCTTGGATTCGTAGGCACTGTGGTGACAGTATTGACAATCCACTTCGTTCTCACATACGTGAACACTGTGGATGAATTTGACCGGTTGATTTGGTGTGTAGCCCTGGTAAACGCCAACCCCCATTAAGGTTTGGTAACCAATGACCACCAAGTAAGCCACGACAAACAAACTTAGAATGCCCACAAAAGTCCGATTCTCCCAAGCCCAAGCCCGAAGCCGCACTGAGTATGGCGCGTCGTCTTCTTCCGTGATTTGAGAAGAGGCGCGCTCCAAACTGCGGCGAACGGTTGCCGCGCTCAACGCCAGAATCAAGAACAAGGTCAATAGAATCAAGAACCAAATCGTTCCGTTTGCGCCTTGCTCCTCTTCTATGGCGTCATAAATGGTGGGGCAATCTGTCCCGGTATCTGCTGTCGCTACAACATCCGGTGGGTTTTGGACATATGCCATGATGTCCTTAACGTCTTCAGCGCTCACCGCTTGGGCCGTCATCCACCCGTAGGTTCCAACGTAACGTTCGACAAGAGACTTTACATAAGGGTCGCCTGTTTCGGCTGCACCCTGAGGGTTTTGGATCCACTGAACCAAAACCTCGTCGCTTGAACCCCAGCGATCGGCAATTCCCGCCAACCCCGGGGCAGCCAACACTTCGTTCGTGACTTTGTGACAAGACGCACAATTGGCGTTAAACAGGGCCTGCCCGTTTTCAACGTTTCCATCGTCCCAGATGCCCGCACTCATTGCAGAAGGTGCAATGAGCAAGACCATCACCATGATAGAAGATGCTGCCTTGGCTAAAGGAAAACACTGCTTCGCGCTCAAGATTCCAAACATGTCGTACCGCTTGATTTTCGCGGGCAAAGGTAGAACCCAAACTGCATCCTGAGGCCAACACCCGCCCGAGTTTGTTCAATCCCGGTGTGTGTCATGCAATTGAGGGTCTTGGATGTCGCCGCAAGACTCGGGGTAGACTGCGTTCAATGGGAGATTTAAGGGGACCACCAAGGAAAGAGGAAAGCCTTGAAGTAGACCTTCCCTCGCCCTGTATGCTGCAAGTGGCGACGTGAAATTTCCCAACGTCACCCCAAAAAGAGGTGGATATGGGGTCACATAAACAGGATGGTCTAGGTTTTCGTTTTGCATCAAATGGTGCCTCAAGCTTCGGGCACTGTCCAGTCTTCCCATGAACACCTGCACGCGAAACCCTGGAATTCGTATCGCTACAGGATCGACAAAAGCGCTATCCAAAGCCGCCACTTCATCCGAAATGCGCCATTGAACTGAACCTAGAATCCCCTCTTGTTTGGGCTGAACGGCCGATGTCAAACCCCCTTTTTCTGCTTCATCGGCCATCTCGATGCCCTTTTCCACAGCACCTGCGCTGTCCAAGGATGGGGTGGATTTGGGGTTGACCTGTGCGGACTCAACGGGGCTAGACTGGCCATTAAACAGCGCTTTCCACCACGGGCGGTCATCTTGCGCGACCCCATCCATGGTGCCCAGCACCAAACAAAACAACGCAAGAGGAACGAGGCGGTTCATCATCGCAAGATGACCAATTTGCCCGATCCACCTGTTCTCCCTTCGTCCTCGCCAGCCAACAGGAAATACACACCCGATGGAACCGGTTGTCCTTGGTCATTGAGTGTATCCCAAACCGCACGGCCGCCCGCACTCTCCAATTTCCGCACCCGCTCTCCCCCCGCATTTAAGATGTGCAACTCCGTCCCGAAGGCGAGGCCGTCCATGGTCACGACAGGGTCGTATTCAGCACGCCATGGGTTGGGAAAGACCACCATCTCTTGGGCGCCGTTTTCCTGCCTAAAGTTGGTGGCTGTCCCTCGAAATCCCGTGACGCCATTGGGCGTGCTGAAATAGACCATTCCGCTGGACTGGTCAATGGCAATGTCATAGACCTCGTTGGCCAAAATCGGACTGTTGTCTGCCGTAAATCGCTCTTCCTGCTCGCGGCCATCAGGAGAAAGCAAAAACACACCACTGTTTACCGTCGCCAACCACTTCCGGTTGCCACCGTCCAAAGCAATGTCCCGGATGATCTCGGTTTCCAAGAGGTATTGAAAATTGCCGTCCTGTTCTATTAAGATTTGCTGCGCATCCACTGGATCGGGGCCAAAAATTGAAGCCGGTTGATAGAAAACCGCAGGGCCTTGAAGGGTTCCGACCCAAACCTCCCCATCCAAGTCCTCTTCGACTGCGTAGACAAATGGGCTGGGCAAGCCCCCTTGGCCTTCTCCTTGCCTCAAAAAGCGCACATCATCGTCCCCCAATTCTGTGGGCGTGCCCTGGGTGGCCAAAACAGCGACGCCCTTGCCATCGCCCAGCAACATCCAAACCTGATCTGATTGGGTGGCGAAAATGCGATTGAACTCTGTGGACACATCCAATCCATCTATGTCAAAAACATGCCAATTCCCTTCGGCATCCAACATTTTCAAAGGCGATTCCGTCCCCTCATTGGCCACCCATAAATTGCCTTGTCGGTCGAAATCCAGAGTGGGCACTGCACAGCGTGGAACGTCCCAATTCAAGTTCCAACCCAAAGGGGAATTGTTGGGGTTCCAATATCCACTCACCTGCTGTTCTTGAATCTCCACCAAGCCTTCCTCTAGACTCCCAAAAACCGCGCGTTCAGGCGCGGTAGGGTCAATGCTCACATCCATTGGGTCTTGGACCCCGTCACCTCCGACCTCTCCTTGCGGCGGCGATATCTGACGCCAAAATGAATTCTTCCGACCACTGAAGCCTTCCTGACGATACAAGGGGACACCCGAAGCATCCGTCCCTCCGGAGGCCACCCAAAGCCACTCGTTCCAGGCATCCATTCGAAAGCAAGAATTGGTCAACGGTCCATTGGGTGCAATCGGGCCATCGTATCCACCACCCTCAAAATCCAATCGAAAAGCGCCCGTGTGCCCATTGGCGAGCCAGAGCCCATTGTTGGTCGCAGCAATGGCAGATGGTTGCATAAAAACCGGCCCCACTTGGCCAACCAAATCACCCGGCTCACCCTGGCCATTCCAAGACATGAAACCATAAGGTGTAGTCGCCCAAAAGCGATCTTCAAACGCGGTCAGCTGCCGCCATTCTTCGTTCATGTCTTGAGACACATTGCTCCAGCCTCCGTCAGACATGGAACGCAGCCAAACCGCATCCGGCCCCTCGCGCTGCTCTACAACCACAATCTGTCCCGACCCCAAAGTCACGATATCGAGAACATCCGTAACCCCCAACGAGAGGAGGCCTCCTTCCTGTTCCCAACTCGCTGGATTCCCCAAGAAGGGGGCGCCAACTTCAGCAGACCAAACCCCTTGATTCGTCGCGGCCCACCAACGGTCCCCCTCACGAACAATGGACCTGACAGACAACAAAGACCCCGCCTTTTCCAACTTCCATGTGTCACGGACCTCCAGGGCCACCAAATCAAACTCCACCACCCCGATGTCGGTACAGATCAACAAACGGTCGTCCACGACCACCAGATTTCTCGGCTGTTTGTCCCCCAATAAATCGGCTTCGGCCAAATCAACCACAGTCAACACCTCAGACAAGGTCCCGTCCGCGTCCAAGCCAATCAAGTCAAACGTCCCTTCGCTGTATGCGACAATGGCCCATTGGTTCTCTCCTGCCAAGGCCACAGCAACAATGTCTGCCCTGCTCAACCCTTGTGACTTCCCAAATCGCTGCAATTCTCCGGTGGGAAGACCTGAGTCATCGAGCAACATGCCATACACGGCCGTCTCACAAGCGACCAAAGTCAATGCCCCTTCACTGGCGACATCAACGGAGCGTGTGTAGTTGGATTGGTCCTGCCAAGACTCAGTTGCGATTTGACCCTCGACCTGAACCGAAAAGCACCACCAAACAAGAAGGGCCAGTCCGGCGCGAAATAAGGGGGGTCCAAAAGAGGGCATGGCAGGAGGAATCGTCATCGATGACGCAACAAAAGGAAAATTATTGTTCAAAGCGAAGGTCAGACATTGGGGGGCAAGGCTCGCGGGTCAACAGCCTTTGGCCCCCTGGGTTTTAACCGTCTCACTTTGGGAGAAGGCGGAAGAACCGAAAGATCGAACAACGCCGGGCCTTTCGTTTCTAAATTCTCAAGGGCCTGCTCATCTGCCAAGCCGTACATAAAGTTCCGGTCTCCGAGCACCATCTCAACGATGCCCCATCCCACCAAAAGCGCCAAGAGGTCTTCCGTGACATTGGACGGGCGTTTGACCGTCCTCATGATTTGTCGAAAACCCAAAAGCTTTCCTTTCCGCCAACTCCTAAACAACCTACCTACGTTTCGATCGTATTCAAAAGGAGGCCGGTCCATCCTAAACCGATGGTCCCAACAGCGCGACAAAACAGCGTTGACCCGAATGTTTTCGTCTTCTAACCGGAGATAAGCATGCCATTTGCCC
>Ga0209092_10000193_pt1 | contig 57886 bp, 45 predicted proteins | sample FraStrMetagenome_FD_187446 | JGI IMG/M metagenome (GOLD analysis project Ga0209092, IMG submission 187446) | Marine eukaryotic phytoplankton communities from Arctic Ocean - Fram Strait ARC3M Metagenome (SPAdes) (version 2) | ecosystem: Environmental > Aquatic > Marine > Oceanic | place: Fram...
TATCGCCAGTATTATGGCCCGTCTTTTTGAAAAAAGAGACGGGCCTTTTCGTGCCCACATTCCTGGCAGTCAGTCGTCTATCGGCCACACAAATACCAGAAGCAAAGCTGTCCGAAATCCGTTACGCCGGTTTTAATGCCAGTGTCCACTCAGTACTCGCGCAAATCGGCATTTTTTTGCGGTGTGGGCGAACCACGTAGAGCTAAATATGTAGTGACTAATCGCGGGGGCTCTCAATCGGCAGCGCCGGAGTTTGCTTGCGATAACGAATAGGGGAGATGCCCTCCTGTTTCTTAAATGTATTACTAAAGTGAGGCGCGTGGCAAAATCCAGTTAACGCCGCGATCGTCTCGATCGTCTCTTCGGTGTAGTTCATCAGCCGTTTGGCTTCATCGATACGGAGACGAATTAAATGCTCACGGATGCTGTTATGCATGCTCTCACGAAAACGCATCTCAAGACTGCGGCGACTAACTCCAAGCATTTCGGCCAGTTCTACGGTGCCGATCGAGCGCTTGAAGTGGGTCTTTAGATACTTCAGTAGCTTGCGAATAAGCGGGTCGGTCACTGCCAGCGCATCCGTGCTTTGCCGAATGGTTATACCGCACGGCGGAATCAACTTTAGATGCTGGTCGAGCGTCTGGCCGTTCATCTGTCGATCAAGCATCGCTGCTCCCTCATAGCCAATTATTTTCAAGTCGTAGCGCACGCTCGATAGTGGCACTGCTTGGTTTTCGCAAATTAATCTGTTATCATCTGCACCTAAAATCGCGATGTCCTCAGGCACGCGTAATCCAGCATCCATACATAAGTTCGACAGCCAAGCCGAATCATAGTCACTCTTGGTGTAGATGGCACAGGGCTTTGGCAGCTGCTTAAGTCGCTTAGTGATGTAGGCCGCATCTTGTGGGCGTGTCGTGTCCAGGCGTATGCAAATGATGCCTGCTGCTGCTAAGCGCTGACTGTAAGCAACATAGCGTGCGCGGCTGACCGGATTGCTGGCCAGTGCAAACCACGCACAATGGCGATGCCCCATGCTTAAAAAGTGCTCGGCGCCGGCTCGACCTAGTGCAGGGTTGTCCGCTGCCACCCGAGGCAAGTCGATGTCCTCACGCCAAATCGATAGATCCACAGTCGGCACTTTCGCCTGCAACACAAACTCCTCTAAGGTCCGACTATTATTCAATGATGTGATGATGCCGTCGCCTTGCCAGTGTTCGGGTAGCTGAAAGTCTTTGAGGATACTGACATTTAAGTGCCAACCATGCTGCCCGGCATATTGCGCAATGCCCTCATGTGCAGACTGGTCATAGCTCCCAAGGACCATCAAAACATGTTTTACCCGCATCATTTGCGCATTAATGCAAAATATATCAAAATTATGCAATTATAATATACGCTAAGTGTCGCTAATATTCACATCCTAAGACGCAGCAAATTTGTTTGCACACTCAATTACCAGACTAACAGAAAACCCACAAACACACACTCCTCATGGCTATCGATATCAAATCTTCCGACTCTTGTGAATACGCATGCATCTCGCTTGGAGAGGTGATGCTCCGCCTCGACCCCGGCGAAGGCCGTGCGCATACCGCTCGTCAATTTACTGCATGGGAAGGCGGCGGCGAATATAACGTCGCTCGCGGACTACGTCGCTGCTTCGGCCTAAAGACCGCGGTGGTCACTGCCTTCGCAGACAATCCGGTCGGCCGTCTGGTCGAAGACTTCATCCTCCAGGGTGGTGTGGATACGCAGTTCATCAAATGGGTGGACTATGACGGTATCGGTCGCACTGTCCGCAACGGCTTAAACTTCACCGAGCGTGGCTTCGGTATCCGCGGCGCAGTTGGTTGCCCAGATCGTGGCAACACAGCAGCGAGCCAGCTAAAAGTTGGCGATATCGACTGGGAAGAGATCTTCGGTAAACGCGGCGTGCAATGGTTCCACACGGGAGGGATCTATGCGGCACTCAGTGAGAGTACTCCGGATGTTGTGCTCGAAGCAGTGAAATGCGCGAAGAAGCATGGCACCATCGTCAGCTACGATTTGAACTATCGTCCGTCGCTTTGGAAAGACTTTGGCGGCCTTGCAAAGTGCCAAGAGGTGAACCGCGAGATTGCCAAGTATGTCGATGTAATGATCGGTAACGAAGAAGACTTCACCGCCTGTCTCGGCTTCGAGGTTGAGGGCGTCGATGAGAACATTTCACATATTCCAGTCGATGCGTTTAAACGGATGATCGGCACTGCGACTAAGCAATTCCCTAACTTTAAGGCCACTGCCACAACACTGCGGGCAGTGAAGACTGCCACCGTCAACGATTGGGCTGCGCTGGCATGGCACGATGGCGAGTTTTTTGAGTCGATTCGATTTCCTAATCTTGAGATCCTCGACCGAGTTGGCGGTGGTGACAGTTTTGCATCGGGCCTGATCTATGGGTTCTTGACCGAGAACGATCCGCAGGAAGCAGTCGACTATGGATGTGTGCACGGCGCACTGGCCATGACGACTCCAGGGGACACCACCATGGCTTCACTTAAAGAAGTGAAAAAGATCAAAGCTGGCGGCGGTGCACGTGTGGATCGCTAGAATCGAAGCTGGTTAGTTTTCCAGTTCACAGTTCAAAATAAAACAACAACAACCGAAAACAAAATAACTTATTTCAATCATGTTATCACTCGACCAATTTCCCGTCATTCCCGTTATCGTCATCGACGATGTTGCAGATGCTAAGCCACTCGCCAACGCACTACTTGAGGGCGGCCTTAATATTATCGAAGTCACCTTCCGCACCGCAGCTGCCGCGGGTGCGATCGAATCCATTGCGAATGCATTTCCTGAAATGCTCGTTGGAGCGGGGACGGTGGTTACGCTGGAGCAGGCTAAAATCGCGGTTGATTCAGGCAGTAAGTTCGGCCTCGCGCCAGGCACAGATTCCGAGACGATCGCTTATTTCAAGGCGCGCGATATCCCATTTATTCCGGGTATCATGACTCCCTCCGACATCCAAGCGGCGATCAAAGCGGGCTGTGAGCACCTAAAGTTTTTCCCTGCAGGCGCTGCGGGTGGTCCAAAACTGCTCAAAGCAATGGTGGCTCCGTATGCAAATCTGGGTGTGAAATTCTGCCCAACTGGTGGTGTCTCACTCGACAACATGAACGAGTATCTTTCGATTCCTGAAGTCTTTGCAATCGGCGGCTCATGGCTGGCAACCAAGGCTCAAATCGCCAACAAGGACTGGAGCGCAATTACTGCGCAGGTTAAAGAAGCGCTGGCTAAAGCTGCACAAGCATAGCCAAGAATCTCACACGGTTGGTTGGCTGTGATAAAATATCAACTCGCTATCAAGGTGAAGTCTATAGTATGAATGTCCTCATATATGGCGGACTCTTGGGAAATATTGAAACTATTGGCGGACTCGACGCGGGTGCGTATTCTCTCATTATTGGCGAAAGAGGAACTGTCGGTCGCCGAACTCCAAGACGTATTGGATATGGGGCAGTCGCGCATCTCTTCGCACCTCGGGCTTCTTCGGCAGGGCGAGTTGGTGCATGATCGCCGCGAGGGGAAAAAGACATTTTACGCATTAAGTGTCTTTGATGCAAAAGGTGCTGCGTTGTTGCAGGCGGCCTGTGCCGCGGTTGAGGGCACCACGCAGATCGGCGAGGACACTGCCAATTTGAAGCGCATCTTGGAGAAGCGTAAGCAGCAGTCGGAGCAATATTTTAATTCCGTAGCTGGGAGATTGGGCAAAAACTATTGCCCAGGCCGTAGCTGGGAAGCGATTGGCCATTTCTTACTGCATCTAACGCCAAAAATTAAGATCGTAGATTTGGGGGCAGGCGAGGGGCTGCTGTCTCAATTATTGGCACGTCGCGCCGAGGAAATTGTGTGTGTCGATAATTCTCCGAAGATGGTCGAGTTCGGCAGTGAGCTGGCCAAGAAGAATGGATTTACTAATTTAAGCTACAAGTTGGGCGATATCGAAGCCGTGCCACTTGAGGACGGGGTGTTTGATTTAGCCTTGCTCAGTCAGGCACTGCACCATGCGCAGCATCCGCAGCAGGCGATACAGGAAGCCTGCCGCATTTTGAAGCCTGGGGGTAAACTAATCATTATCGACCTCTTGGAGCATCAGTTCGAGAAAGCCCACGAGCTCTATGCCGACGTATGGCTTGGATTCTCAGAGAACAAACTCTATCAGTTTTTAAAAGAGGCAGGCTTCCGTCAGATCGAAGTCAATATCGTCGCTCAAGAAGCCGAAGCGCCGAATTTTCAGACCGTTCTCGCTAGCGGTGTAAAGGGCTAGGGTTTGGTGGATCGCAGTGATATCACAGCCTTGTTCGGCTCACCCCGTTTGCTTTTTTGGTTGTCCGACCGGGCAGTGCCTGCCACAGGCCGGCCGCAATCAGGCCGACGCCTACAAGGCCAAGGACCATTGAAACTACAAAGGGAGAAGTCCGCTCGTAGTCGGTGATCTCTAAGTAACCGACGTATGCTGAGAGGAGGCCAAAGGTGAACAGGTAGCCAAAGCAAACCAATGACAGAGAGGAGCGCTGGAATGCAAAGACAATTCCTGCCACGAAAAAAACCGGTACGATGATCATGATCTGCGGGCCAATCATGAAAAAAGCGCCAACTGTTATGATGGCCGTGAGTACTAAGACGACTATACTCTTGATCGTTTCGTTCATTGACCGAAGTTGCAAACGACATTCAACCACCAACTACTGCACCTCATTCGGCAGCTTGCGGACGCGGTCTTTTAAGCGTCGGATTGTGGCGGCGCTTGCTGCTTTGTTAAAGTTGGGGCCTAAGTTGCCAATAGCGCTGGCGAGGAACGCTTCGATTACAACAGCGTGTTTCGAGTCGGTTAGTACGCCGATGAATTGACTGTTTTTACTGAAGGCTAGATCACCGCGCGAGGATGCGAAATCGGCAAACAGTTCGCCAAGGGCAGGGCGCTGCATCTTAAGGAAGCGCTCACTGCTGGTTAGGCGGCGAAAGCCCGTGCGGCCGAAGTTACTTTCGTCGTTTTTAACTAGGACTGCTTCCTCCCAGCGTTCTGGTTGAATTGCTAGTTCGAAGGTTTCTAGGCCTGAAGCCTCGACCGTGCGTTTCGGCAGTGGGATGTAGATCAGTCGAGGGTCGGCGCTGAGGAATGCGATTTGATTAATCGGGAAGGTGCGGCCCGCGAGTGTGACTTCCAGTTGCACGCTGAGGAGGCTGTCAGGGTTCTTGTAAAAGGCAAAAGGTGTGTCTGCGGTATGTGTGACGAGGTAAGTGCCTTCGGCATCCGCAATTAGGATACTTTTACTTTCGTAGTGATGTGTGGTGGGACTGCCAATGCGCGGCTTTTCTGAAGAGGTAAAGTGAATCGTAGCACGGTTGTTTTGAAAGCGTGTGAAGATTTCGCTCATTGTGCGTGGCCGGCTCGCATCCATCTCTTGAATGATTTCTTCCGAGTTCTGCGCCAATTCGGAGACGCCTTGCCCAAGTTGGGATACGTTTTCGGTGAGCCGTGACGCATGTGCCTGTGCCTGTGCTTTCTCTTCCTGTAGGAGCGCTTTGTCTTGTTTTTCGCTAATTAGGTTTTGCTCCAGTAGGCTGCGCTCAGCCTTGGCGACTGCTAGTTGGTTGTTCAGTGACTCGCGCTCTTGGTTGAGCCTTTTGGTCTCGGCTTGAGCCGCTTTGAGCTCCGCTTCACGTTGGGCTAGGGTCACTTCGCGGGTGATCAGATCTTTCTCAGCTTGTGTGAGCCGTTCTTTAGAGGCTGATGTTTCTTGTTTGAGTTGGCCAAGAGTCTGAGTGAGTTCGATACGCTCAGTTTGAGCGCTCTCGAGCTCGGTGCGAGTGGATTCAAATTTCAGCGCAAGGGCTTGGCGATCCGCTTCGACTTGGGCTTTTTCTGCAGTCAGCTTGGCTTGGTCGGCTTCAATACTTGCTTTGGCGACGATGAGTTGCGCAGCTTCAGCTGCTTTTTCTTGTAAGCTTTTCTGAGTGGCAGCGAGTGCGGCTTCGCGTTCGGCGAGATTGAGCGCCTGTTCTTCGAGGTCTTGTCGTGTTTCAGTGAGATCTTCGCTTAGGTCGGAGCGGGACTCTAGTTCGGACTGCAGGGACTCTTCGAGCAAACTAATCAGCTCGGCCTCGGCGGTGGCGGAAGTGGCGGTGGCATCGAGTGTCACTTCAGGGCGCTCTTCGGGCGGATCGAAGCGAGCGAGCGCCAACATACTCAGGAGGAGGAAGTCACAAATGACTAGCATCAAGGTTTTGTTCATAGTGGGCGGAGTCGGAAAATTAAATGTGGAAACGTGGGAACGTGGGAAAGTGGCGAAAGTGGGAACGTGCGAAAGTGGGAAGGTTGGAACGTGTAAACGTTAGCGACCTGCATCCTTTTTACTTTCGCATCTTTATGCCTCTTGCAGTTTGATGTTTGTGATTAAAGTGGATGGCGCTTAAGCGGCGCCAGCACTCAGAATCAGTTGACGGCGGTAGGGGCGTAGGTGCATCACCTTCAGAATCGCCGTGAAGAGGATACCGAACAAGGTGGACGCATAGGCAGCCATGAGGCTGGCTTCGACGATGCCGACTGCGACGAGGATCAAGGACAGCACGGTGCCGCCTAGACCGACATAGAGGCCGAAGTCGAACAAGTTCTCTTCGTTGTCGAGTAGCTTCAGCTTCATGTCTGGGCTGAGTGGTTGCTTGCCGACTTCTTTGATCTTGATCAGGCAGAACGAGTAGATCACGAGCTGTATAATAAAGAACAGCGCGAGGACGAGGAGTGTGACTTGGTTAATCTCTTGCATGGCTTTGACGGGTGATTTGATGGATTGAAGTGTGTCGGCTACGGCAAATTCGATGCGTGGGCCAGTGTCTGAAACGGATTCTTGGGATTTAAGGATATTGGGTTCGAAGAAGGTCCAGATGGTCAGGACGACGACGAAGCTAATGAGTATATCGCGCGCCATGACCATCGGGTTGCTGCGCGATACCGTGCTTGTATTGCCCAAACTGCTGCGCCACGCACTGCCCATAGCGAAGGCGAACGCTAAACCAGCGAGGAAGAGCAGGGCAAATTTGAGGGCTTGTCCGAGTGTATTGTTATGCAGCGTAATCTCGACGAAACTCTGCGGACGGAAGGGCGCCAGAAGGCTTAGGACAGTGCCGGGTATTGAGCTGGCTTGGTACAGCGGTTGCTCGGAATGGATTAAGTGGCTGACGGCTCCTGGGCCATGGCGTAATGCGAAGTCTAGGTCTTGATTACCAGTTTCGGTTTGCTCGGCGAGGTAGCGATACAGCGTGTCGGGAGATTCTGAGAATCGCAGCGCGGTGTAGTTTTCGGCAATTCGATCTGGCTGTGCGCGAAAGAGGGCGGCCATTTGCGACCAATCGCCGAGTGTTTCGGTCAATTCGGCGAGACTGACTAATGAGGTGTAGTCGAGTTGACGGCCTAGCGAGAGGGTGCCGATGACTAGGTCTTCGCAGGCGATGGTGGCCTCTGGATTATAGCCTGCGGACAAAGTTGCAAGATTGCCTATTTGCTGGGCGAGGCTGGGTTGGAAATGGCCAGCTTCGATCAGTAGCGCGAGTGTCAGCACGCCTGCATCATAGGGAGCACCTGCTGCATGACTCGCGGGGTGGAGGCGTGATAGGCCTGCGATATCGCGAATGCTTAGAAGAGCGGTGACGTTGCGATTACGCGAAGTGGAGAGGGATTCAGTCAGTGAGGCGCGTTCGCTGCGAGCTAGTAGTTGGGGGATGACGGCGCGACTTTTACGCTGAGTGACGCTACGCTTGAGTAAATCTTCAAAGTCGCGGTCAGGCCCGCCGCTGCTGGCAAAGTTCGGGTTTTTGTCTAATAGCAGTTGAATCTGTGCCTGTTGGGCGGGGTCTTGACTGCCTGTGGCTGCTGCGAATCGTTGTGCTGGGCCGACATAGGCGGCATTAATTTCCTCCCAAATCTTGTCTTCAACTGAACTACTGTTAGCACCCGCGAGCTCGACCACGGTCGGATCAACAGAGCGTATCTGTGCTGGCACCAGCAGCGCCGTGAGGGCCAATGCGGTGGCAATGGTCAGTAGAATAAGCGTTTTGAGTAAAGCGAACATGTCGTAAAGTAGGGTAGACTCTGAAGGTAACGGTCTCAGTGGCAAGACGTAGATGACGCTAATTATGTGTATTTAGAAGGCCGGGCGCTAGATAAGAATTGCCAAGGGGTGCATGTGCGTCGTTTGTTTTGTGGATGGATCGCGAAACTGTGCTCAAATATTTTGATTCTGAATCTGTAGTGGAACACTACGCAAAGGCAGCTGAACGTTTGGGCCTGTGGCAATCTGAGGAAAAGATATTTACTCGCGTCTTTGAACCCAGCGATTCTTTGCTCGAGCTAGGCTGTGGGGCTGGGCGGATTGCCCTTGGACTGCATGAGTTGGGCTACATCAATATCATGGCGACCGATTATTCACGTGAGATGATCAAGCGAGCGCGCCATCTATCCACCTTGTTGGAATACAATATCCCGCTGCGTGTCTGCGATGCCACGGATTTGGAATTTGATGATAACGCCTTTGATGGTGCTATTTTTGGATTTAACGGGCTGATGCAGATTCCGCAGGCCGCTCAACGCGAGCAGGCGCTGAGTGAAATCTATCGAGTGATTCGGCCGGGCGGCTGGTTTGTGTTTACCTCGCATGATCGTGATCGCTCACCGCACCGCAGCTTCTGGATTCAAGAACAGCGCCGCTGGGCAGAGGCCAATCAGTCGACTGACTTGGATGATTTCGGTGACCGTACGGAAGCCACAGGCGATGGTGATCACTATATGCACGTGCCCTCGGTGCAGGAAATGGAGGCGGTGCTTGCGCGGGTCGGTTTTCGAGTCGAGGCCACTGTGATGCGCTCGCAACTCGCGCACGAGTCACCGGAAGTGGTGGCCTTCTCCGACGATTGCCGTTTCTGGGTGGTGCAAAAGCCCGAGGTTTCTGGCTAGATCAAGCCTGCTTCGTTGAAGCTATAGAGACCGAGGCCTTGCGGGTCTTTGCTCTTTTGACCGAGGATAATGTGATCGAGTAGGTCGATGCCAATAATTTTGGCGGCTTCGCGTAGTTGGCGAGTCACTTGTATGTCGGCACGGCTAGGGGCGGGATCGCCGCTAGGGTGGTTGTGAGCAACGAGGATGGCAGAGGCGCTGAGCTTGATCGCTTGCTTGAATACTTCTCTGGGGTGCACGAGACACGAAGACGCGGTTCCTACGGTCACTTCGATGCGTTGAATTAGGCGATTTTTGCGGTCGAGGCAGAGTGTCCAAAAATGCTCGACCTCTTCGCCGGCGATCAGCGTGCGAAAGTGGTTTGCCACGACTTCGGGCGTATCGAAGATTGTTTCGACCGAATCGTCTTGTTGTAAAACACGGCGAGCGAAATCCATGACTGCCATCAATTGAAGTGATTTAACGGTGCCGATCCCCTTAATCTTTTTGAAGTCGGCGGCCGACCAGCGCAGTAGGTGGGTGAGTGATCCTGCGGCGGTCAGTAGGTCGCTGGACATGGTAAGCACATCAATGCCGGCCGGACCGCTGCGTAAAATCATTGCGAGGATTTCACTGTCACTGAGCGCCTTGGCGCCGTGCTTAGCCAGCCGCTCTTGTGGTCGCTCGCTGGCGAGCATGTCTTTGATGCGCCGATTCGTTTGATATAAGCTGCTCATGCGTTCACTTATTGTGCAGTTTTTTTTCATTTTTGCAATCTCGACCCTTTAGTGGGCAGATTTCGTTGGAGATTCTTAGAAATCCGTGCACCTTCGCCCTCGTGAAATTTACACCTGCAAAACCGAGCCTATTTGGCGAAACTCTAGAAAGCCTCAAAGAGAGCGTCGAAGCGGCGGGCTTTCCGAGCTTCCGTGCGAAGCAGGTGATGGAGTGGCTCTACAAGAAGCGCGTGGATCAGTGGGATGCGATGAGCAACTTGCCGAAGGCCTTTCGCGTGTGGTTGGATGATAACTATATTTTATATCCGACCTCATCGTTGATTGATAAGCGTTCGGACGATGTCACTCAGAAGCTGTTGCTGGAACTGGAAGACAAGTCCTTGATCGAGACGGTGTTGATCCGTGCACCGCAGACGGGAGTGGGGCAGGAGAGTTCGCGCAAGACGGTATGTGTGTCGATTCAGGTCGGCTGCGCCTATGGTTGTAAGTTTTGTGCATCGGGGCTCGCTGGCTTTCGCCGTAATTTAATGGCGGCGGAGGTGGTGTCGCAGTTGATGCATATTTGCCGTCGTGAGGATGCGCACACCAAGCGGGCCAAGGAAGAGATCGCCTCGTTTGATAACATTGTGTTCATGGGCATGGGCGAACCGTTGGCGAACTATGATACATTGGTACAGACCATTAAGATTTTGAATGCAGATTGGGGTCTCAATTTCGGTGCCCGTCGTATCACGGTTTCGACTTCCGGCCTCGCGCCACAGATTCTGAAGCTGGCAGACGAAAGTGTGCCTGTGCGACTGGCGATCTCGCTGCACGGTGCGACCAATGAAGTGCGTGACCAGATCATGCCGATCAATAAAAAGTATCCGTTGGAAGTGCTGTTACCAGCGGTGCAGGCCTTTCAACAGAAGCATGGCCGGATGTTAACGCTGGAGTTTATTATGATCAAGGACGTCAATGACAGCCTCGATCAGGCCAAGGCGCTAACCACAATCGCGCGCGATCTACATGCACACGTGAATTGCATCCCTTACAACAAGGTTGAGGGACTGGAATGGCAGCGCCCGAGCGTGCGTCGTCAGGATGCGTTTGTCGATGTGCTGCGCAAGGGCGGTGTCTCGGTGACAATTCGGCGCGAAAAGGGCCACGATATCAATGCAGCCTGTGGCCAACTACGTCTAAAAACAGAACAGAAAATGGCCGAGGACGAGTCGAAGCCGAGCAGCCCGTTTATCGATCCAAAGCAGTAGAGATTCTGGTGTAGCGAAACTCGGGAACCGATTCCGACGGCGTTGCTTTCATTGCTGTGTAGAAATGGCTTCGCCGATTCTCGACCAGGAGATTTGTGCTGTGCTCGCTGGCGAGCGCCTGAGGTGGTTCGGTGCATGTGGCAGCTCTGTTGACTTGCAATGAAGGCGTCTGATGAGCGGACACGCGACGTTGCAGAGCAGCTGCGGAGATAGTGCGATTGCGGATGTGTTTCAGCGTGCTTACCTGATTTCGCCTTGTCCGTGGATCACGTATTTATAAGTGCACAGCTCGTTGAGTCCCATGGGGCCACGGGCATGTAGACGGTCGGTTGAGATGCCAATCTCCGCACCGAGGCCGAATTCGAAGCCATCGGTAAAACGGGTCGAAGCATTATGATAGACGGTGGATGCGTCGACACCCGCAAGAAAGAGACGTGCGGCATCGGCGTCTTCGGTAATGATTGCATCGCTGTGGCCGGAGCCGTTGGCATTGATCAGCTCGATAGCGGCCTTAGTATCTGCAACCACTGCGATTGAGATGATTAGGTCGGAATATTCGGTGCCGAAATCTTCAGGCGTGGCATCCACCAATGGCAGGCCTGTGCCCATGAGTATTGCTTTGGCTTTTGGCTCTACGCGCAGCTCTACGCCGTTGTCGTGTAGTGCTTTGGCAAGTTGTGGAAGCTGTGTTGTGGCATCTTGGTGTACGATGAGGTTCTCTGCCGCATTGCAGACACTAGGGCGTTGGCATTTGGCGTTGATTAAAATCGCTTCGGACTTGTCGAGATCTGCAGCCGCATCGATGTAAATGGAGCAGACTCCAGTGTAGTGCTTGATCACCGGGATACGGCTGTTCTCGACGGTGAAGCGGATGAGGCTTTCGCCGCCACGAGGGATGATGCAATGGATCGTATCATCTTGCTTAAGCAAGACGCTGAGTGCCCATCGGTCAGTGGTGGGGATGACTTGCACGGCATCTTCGTTGATGTCTGTTTCTTTGAGCGCTGCACGGATGATTTCGGCCAGCTTCATGTTGCTATGAAACGCTTCCTTGCCGCCACGAAGAATTGATGCGTTACCTGACTTGAGGCATAGAATCGCACAGTCTACGGTCACATTTGGACGTGATTCGTAGATGATGCCAATGACGCCCATAGGCACACGGATCTTACGCAGGTCAAAACCTTTGGGTGGAGAGAGGCGCTCGATTTCTGCGCCGACAGGGTCGGGGAGGGCTGCTACTTGACTGACACCTGCAGCCATGGCTGCGATACGCTCCGCGGTTAGGCTCAGACGCTCCAGCATAGGGCCGGAGAGTTCCATGGCCTTGGCTGCTTCCAAATCGAGTGCATTCGCTTCGAGAATGACATCGGTTTGCTCGACTAGCTTTTGCGCCAGCAGTTCCAGGAAGCGATTCTTCGCTTCAGTCGAAAGTGTGGCGAGATCGAGCGATGCGGCACGTGCGCGCTGGGCAATGTCTTCGATGAGTGTGGAGATTTGATCGGTGTCCATGACTTGAGAGCTGAAGGCTGAGACTTGAGGGTTGAAAGCTATGCTTGAATCGCGCTCATGACGTCGTCCCATACATGCGCAGGGAGCACACTGCCTTGGACTTGCACGACGGCGGCGCCGAGGATGGAGCCTATTTTTGCCGATTGAGCATGGTCGAGTTGGTGTGACCAGCCGTGCAGGAATCCTGCGGCCCATAGATCGCCGGCACCAGTGGTGTCGATGACTTTGGCGGCGTGCATTGGTTCGATTTTGGTAACTTCGCCGTGGTGCGCGATGTAGGAGCCGTGCGAGCCGACTTTGACGGCGACGATCTCACAATATTCGGCGAGTTTAGTGGCCATGGCACGGTAGTCATCTTTGATTCCCGTGAATGCCTCGGCTTCTTCTTCGTTGGCAAAGACGATATCGACGTAGTCGCGTAGGATGGCTGGCAAAATCGCACTGGTCGCATGCACGACCTCAAAGGAGGCGAGGTCGAGACTAATACTGCAGCCGGCGGCTTTAGCAGATTCGAGCACACGCATCATCAGTGCTTCATTGAAGAGTAGGTAGCCTTCGATATGAGCGTGGTTGCAACCAGCAAAATCGGCGGCTGAGATTTCTTCGGGAGCGAGGGTCATGGCGGCGCCGAGGTTAGTGCGCATGGTGCGCTCGCCGTCGGGCGTGACAAGTGAGACGCATTGGCCGTTGGCTTGCTCGCCGATTTTGAAGCGTGAGCAGTCGCCGCCAAGTTGAGTAAACTGCTGGCGATAGAATTCACCTTCGGAGCAATTACCGACCTTGCCGAGAAAGCTGGTGTTGTTACCCATACGTGCGAGGGTGAACAGTGTGTTACCTGCCGAGCCGCCGGGCGCTTTGACCGTTTGCCCTGGGATGCTGCTGAGCAGTGTTTCAACTGCAGTCGCATCGACCAGCACCATTCCGCCTTTGTCACCATCGATTTGCTCGATGAAGTTGTCTTGGACTTGTGCGATTGCATCGACGATGGGGCTGCCGACTCCGATAATAGTAAATGGTGAGCTCATATTTGTTCTATGTGTAAAAGTTGATTCCGAGGGTGTCGAAGCAAACATTAAAAAACCGCCGATCCAAGTGGAAAGGCGGTTTGGAAAAGTTTTGTAGTCGAGACTACATTGCGTCGCGGATCTTTGCGTAGATGACCTGCGATTGTGGCAGGTTGCCCAGCGTGCCAACACGAATGCGGATTTCAGATTCGCCTGCGGCGATTTGCTGAATGCGCACGACCACTTGTTTGTCGCCAACTTGACGAGCGAAGATCTTAATGAAGTCTTTTTTGTGAAGTTCGCCAGTACGAAGGAGCCCCATGCCGTCTATTGCGCGAATGGCTGTTAAGAAAACAGCGTTCGCATCAGCTGCGATCGGCGCGTAGAAATAACCGGATCGGTATTTCGCGGTCTGCTGTTGCCCAGTCATCGGATCGATTGCGACCGGTGTCGTGCAGCCAGAAAAGAAGACTACGGTGAGTGTGAGGATGGAGAGGATTGTTGCTTTCACTTTCATAATTGTGCCTATAGAAATGATTTTTTAGCAGAGTGCAATCAGAAGCTTTTAACATATATTGTCCCATTGCTGTCTTTAAAGTGCAGCCGTTGGTCGCGTGTGCCTATAAATATTAGGCCAGTGGCGGCATCTACAGTGTCGTTGATGTTGTAATTTGATCCATCGAGCATGATGCGCGCTCGCACGCCCATCCGGACCCCGCCAATATGGACGTTTTGTAGATACTTAGAGACGGATTCTTTGAGGCTGGTGGAATCTGCTGTGCGGGGCTCTACTATGGCTTCGTTACTGAGTTCTGCGACGGCTTCGTTGCCGGGTTCTGGAGCCGATTCAGTATCGAGTACTTTATTCAGATGACTCTCAGGCGCTGTTGCGATGGTGGCTTTAGCGCGCTCGACTGGGTTGGACGGAGTTGCCGCGGGTGCCGCGGTCTCAGTGCCTTCAACCAGTTTGGGCTCATCGCTACGAAGAAGGAACCAGATGCCACCTGCGGCTGCGGTAAGTATAAACAGTATGGCGGCAATGATTAGAATGCTGCTCAAAGGATTGTCTTTTTCTGGAGGTTCCGTGGCGGTTTCTTTGATTTTGGGAGAGGCATTGCCACGGGTGCGGGGGGCGGGCTGCTGCGCCAGTGGGGGCGGGGTCGCTTTGAGTACGGGCACTTGCTGGTTCGCGGCGATGGGTGTCTCTAGCGGTGAGGTGTCAGTTTTGGGCGGGAGACTGGCGTTGACGCTTGGGGCTGCGATCGCAGGTCGGGCACTTTGCGGTTTTTCCGGCTGATTTCTGGAGCTGGATAATTTTAGTCTGGACGGTATTGGCTCCGCTGATTCTTCACTCATAAGTAATTGGTAAAGTATGCTATAATTTTGCTAGGTAAACTGAATTTGGTAAGATTTAACGGTCTTCGGCTCTTTGAAGATTCTTTTACAAGCTTTGGGGATCATCGTTCTCTCGGGTGAATTGAGTGTTAGTCAAAGATCAAGGCTCGACCCCTCATAAAAAGAGTCGAGTCTAGCCCCTGCTAACTAAATAAAATTTCAACGATCTGCTAACTACTGAAGCTGTGTAGGCGCATTAATTTTATTTTAGTACTTTTAGTGTGATTGCACCGTCGTTCAATTGAGCGGTAATCTGATCTTGGTTTTGGCCGATTTGGGCGCTACTGATAATCGCGCCGTCGGTGCTTTTTAGCACAGCGAAGCCACGTCGCATGGTGGCGTTTAGGCTGCTGTTATCTAGGCGTTTGTGTAGATGAAGGAGGTGCTCGCTTTTTGTGTGCGTGTCGACTTGAGTCGCGCGATTAAAGCGCTGCTGTAGGTTTTCGAGCGCTTGGTGTGCTAAACTGATTTTGATACGAGGGTGATGCTCGGCGAGGCTCTGTGAATGGTGCGCGAGCTTTGTGCGTTCGCGATGCAGGCGTGTTTGCAGGGCTTGACTGAGGTGATTCTCGAGGTCGTCGAGCTTCATGCCGAGCATTTCGACCTGACGTTCGGGCGCGATAATATGCATTTTCGAATGTAGCGCGCTCAGACTTTGGCGGCGCTCGGCGATGCCAGTTTCGATCCAATACAGCAAGTTGCTCTCGGCGTGCTCGAGGCGTTGCTCAGCTTCGATCATTAGTGATGAGATTAGCTCGGCTGCTGCGGAAGGCGTCTCGGCGCGTTGGTCGGCGGCGTAGTCAGTTAGGACCGTGTCGATTTCGTGGCCCACTGCTGAAATCACGGGCAGCGGGCAGGCCGCAACCGCGCGTGCCAGCACTTCTTCGTTAAAGGCCCAGAGGTCTTCGATGCTGCCACCGCCACGCGTGATGACGACGATGTCGAAATTCTGACTTGCTCCAGCATATTCGAGCATCGCGGCCACTTCTTGTTCGGCTCCTTTGCCTTGCACGCGTGCTGGGAATATCACGACTTCGCCCTTGTAGTTGCGACGACGTAGAATGCGCAGAAAGTCTTGCAGCGCAGCACCTGTCGGAGACGTTACCACGGCGATGCGCATTGGCAGCGCAGGCAGCGAGCGCTTACGCGCTTTTTCAAACAAGCCTTCAGCGGCGAGCTTTTGTTTAAGCCGTTCAAACTCCATTTGCAAACGCCCTTGGCCACTTTGGATGGTCATTTTGGCGATCAACTGGTAGCGGCCATGCGGTGCATAGACGGACAGGCTGCCGAACAGTAGCACTTCCATGCCGTCCTCCAGTTGAAATCCTTGTTGAGCAGCATCGCGGGCAAATAGCACGCAGGGAAGCTGGCTGCCAGCGTCTTTGAGTGAGAAATAGACATGCCCCGAGCTTTGTCGGCGAAGATTGGAGACCTCGCCTTGCACCCAAATCTGAGTGAAGCGACCTTCTAACTGCGCCTTGATCTGGCGAGTTAGTTCGGTGACTTTTAATACTTGGTCTGAGGCGGGGCTTATAAGATTATCCAACATGGCTGGTGCTTCGTTTGTTCAACATACGTGTGACGAGGATAATGACGATTAGGAACAATACGCCTGTGATCGCCAGTCCGGCTCGGCCTTCGAAAAGTGCGCCGCCGGTGACAATGAATCCGATTGTGTAGAGGCTCTGTGCTGGCAGAGATGCAAGCAGGTAGGTCTTGAAGCGCATCCCCATCACGCCGAGCGCGACGTTCTGTACGGGATAGGGGATGCCCGGTGTGATTCGGATGATGATGCCTAGGCGCAGGGCACTGCTATCTGAAAACTCCGGAATCACCCATTTTTTCAATAGATGTGTCTTCAAAAACACCCTTAGGGGGCCGGAGGCCAAAGCATAAGTCCAGATCGAGCAGAAACTGGTCGCGGCAATGCCAATCGCGCAGGTCGCGGGCAGCCCAAAGCGTGGCCCCATGACAATACCGAAGATGATGAGCAGCGGGCTCATGGGACAGCCGATGCCTGGCAGTGTTGCTAATACCAGCACTAATAAGATCGGGTGCGCTTCCAAATAAGCATATCCATTGGAGCCGAGCGTTTTCCAATATCCGAGTTCAGGATGTGCGCTCCAAATATAGTAAACCGCAGCGGCACTGATTAGTGCTGGGACTAGCAACAATAGTAGCAGGCGGATGAGTCGCTTTGAAGGCTCTGGTTGATTCGGCATTGTGGCTAAGTTGGGAACATTTTGCATCAGTGGCAACATCGCGTATCCCTTGCTTGCACAGTTCAGTAAATGTCTTAGCGTGCTCAGTTTATGGAAGATGACGCTAATCAATCCCCTAGTAATATGGTCCCCGTCGCACTCGCAGTGTTGGGAATCGTTCTCGGTACTGCTGGCCTATATTTCGGGCTGACCGCAAACCAACGGCTGAACCCGATCGATGAGTCTGTCTCCGCGGGCGCAACCAGCTCGGCCAAGATCGAAACAGTGATCAACGGGTTTCAGACTCAGGTCGCCGAGCTCGCCGCACAAATGTCTGAGCAGTCTAAGACAGTGAACCGTCTGCGCGTTTATAGCTCGCAAGGTGAACAAGCGGTTAAAAAGCTCGCAGGTGAACTTAATACCAATCGCGAGCAGATCGTAAAGACCGCAGAGATGCTCAATGAATTTGCCGCTGCTGGTTTTCGCGCAGTGCCAGCGCCCCAGGAAGCGAGTGCTGCATCGAACGATACCGGATCTCCCGCCGCCATAGCTGCTCCCGGAGCTGCCAGCACTTATGTGATCGCATCCGGAGATAATTTTGGTAAGATTGCGAGCAAGTTTGGCGTCGCCGTCCAAGCGATTCTCGATGCGAATCCAGATGCAGACCCACGCCGTTTGGCAATTGGTCAAACGATTCAAATCCCTACCAAGTAATGTCCGATTCGGACGAGGTCGGTGCTCCACAGAGCTGGGACTTATTAGACGATAAACTACTCAACGCTTGTCGCGTATGGGATTTACGTGCGCGTCGCTATCGTCATCCCAAAAAAGGCACTGAAGGTGAGTTTTATTATATCGATTCACGCGACTGGGTCATTGTCATCGCCCGAACCCGTGCTGGGGAATTGATACTAGTGCGTCAATTTCGTTGGGGCATTGATGCGCTCTCGTGGGAATTCCCGGGTGGTATTATTGATGCCGATGAAGATCCCGTGGCCGCTGGACTGCGTGAACTCCGCGAAGAGACTGGCTATGTCGCCGAGAGCGGGCGCTTGATCGGGCACTGTCGTCCGAACCCAGCGATTCTTAATAACTATTGCCATATCGTGTTTGCCGACAATGTAGCGTTGCATGCGGATGGCACCGAATGGGATGAGCACGAGGAGATGGAGATTCGCGTGGTTGCGGAAGCAGAGGTCTTTGAATGGGCGCAGGAATGTAAGATCGGTCACGCGCTGGCTCTCGCAGGATTGCTTTATTATCAGTCCATGGAGCGGTAGTCTAATTGTCGGGGCGAGCCTTGGCGCGCCCCGACAGTGTTGCTGGTGCGCTGCGAGTTAAACGCTCAGTTCCTTCTTGGCTTCGACTTCGAGCTCGCTGACTTTCGCACGATCCGGAGCTGCACCGCGTGCCATGTCTGGCTTGCCGCCGCCTTTGCCACCGACAATGGGGGCGAGGGTTTGGATCAGCTTGCCGGCCATGAGTCCCGCTGCCTTAGCGTCGTTACCACAGAGTGCGCCGAGGTGGAGCTTCGCACCATCGTCGATGATGAAGAAGGCCGCTTGCGTGAACTGCTGTTGCTTGAGACCATTCATCAACTCTTGTAGTAGCGCAGCAGGGCCTTCGGCGTGGATCACTAGATTAGCGGTTAGATCCTGCTCTTCGAGCATGGTGTTGGCCATCTTGGCCGCACCGGCGGCTTGTACTTTTTTGACCTTCTTGTCCGCATCAATACATGCCTCACGGAGAGTGCCCAAATGCTTTTGGTAGCTTTTGACGGTGGCATTGATCTGGTGGGAATCTTTGCCTCCGGCTAGCAGCGCCCCCATGATATGTGGAAATTCCGCATGCTCTACTGGGCTTTGTTCTGCCTCACTCAGCGACTGATTCGACTGATCTAATTTGGCACGCAGGACTCTCTCCTCAGCCGTGCCTTTTTCGGCGATTTCGTTGAGCCAGTTCCAAGCCGCTGGCCCGCAGAGGGCTTCGATACGGCGGACGCCAGAAGCGATGGCACCTTCGGATTTTATCTTGAAGAAGCCGATCTCGGATGTGTTGCGCACGTGGGTGCCGCCGCACAGCTCCATCGAGTAGCCGTTGAGCGCTTTCGACTCGCCGCCGATTTGGACGACGCGCACGAGCTCGCCATACTTGTCGCCGAAGAACTGCATCACATCAGCGCGTCCCTTGACGTCGGCATGTGGCACCTCAATCCAGGAGACTGTCTCCGCTTTTTGGATACAAGCATTTACTTTGTCTTCCATCTCAGTGATCTGATCAGGCGTGAGCGCTTTGGCGTTGAAGTCGAAGCGGAGGCGGTCCGGCGAAACGCTGGAGCCTTGTTGTGAAGCGTCGGTCGAGACGACTTCGTGTAGCGCCCAGTGCAGTAGGTGTGTGGCGGTGTGGTGCGCTTCGATCGGCAGGCGACGCGTCCGATCGAGTTCAATCGTAATTGATTGTTGAGCGTTGAAAGTTGAATGTTGAAGGTTCTCAAGGATATGCGCCGTTGCATGGCCAATCTTCTGAACAGCTACGATAGGATACGTCACCCCGTCAATCGTCGCTGTGCCGACATCGCCTTCTTGGCCACCCATTTCGGTGAAGAGCACAGTCTTGTCGGTAATGAGGAGAAGTTGCCCGTCTTGTTGGTGGACTTCGAGGATCTTTGCTTCGCAACAGTCAGCATCGAAACCGAGGAATTCGGTGGTCGCTTCGGAGCTTAGATCAAGCGCCCGAACGATGGTTTTCTTTTGCGATGCGCGCGACAATTCGCGGGCTTGTTCCATGCGTGCTTCGACGGCTGCTTCATCGAGTGTGATGCCACGCTCGCGGCAGAGCAGTGCAGTCAGGTCGAGTGGGAAGCCGTAGGTATCGTAAAGTTTGAAGGCATCTTCCGTCGGGAAGATATTCGATTTGCCCGCGTCGCTTTCAAAGAGTTGTAGGCCGCGATCCAGTGTCTTATTGAAACTGTTTTCTTCGGTGGCGAGGGTGTCTTTAATCGCTTCGGCGCGGGTGCCGAGTTCCGGGAAGACGCTGCCGAATTCTGCGATCAGCGTATCGACGAGTTTCGGCAGGAAGGGCTCGCTACCGTCGAAGCCAAGTGCGCGACCGTATTTGACGGCGCGGCGCAGAATGCGGCGAAGTACGTAATTGCGCCCAGTGTTGCCCGGTAGGATGCCGTCGGCTATGGAGAAACTGAGTGTGCGGATATGGTCGGCGATGACACGGAAAGCGATGGCTTGCTCGAGTGTATCGGACTTTTCGACAGCTTCACCGGGATAGATGTCGGCGTAGGTCTTGCCGCTGAGTGCTTCGAGTGAGCGAAAGATCGGTTGGAAGACGTCGGTCGCGTAGTTGGTTGGCTTCTGCGAAAAGTCGGTTAAGCCCTTGGTATTTTGGATGAGCGAACAGGCGCGTTCAAAGCCCATGCCGGTGTCGACGTGCTTGGCGGGCAGGTCGCGGAAGCTGCCGTCGGCCTCTGCATTGTATTGAATGAAGACGAGGTTCCAGATCTCGATGCAGAGATCGGAGTCCATGTTGACGAGCTTGCCTGCGCTGTCGCCGTTGGGGGTTAGGTCGACGTGCAGTTCGGAGCACGGACCGCAAGGGCCGGTTTCACCCATCATCCAGAAGTTGTCTTTCACGTTGCCGTTGACGATGTGCTTCTTCGGATCGAGGCCTTTCTTCTCAAATAGAGCGGCCCATAAATCGTAGGCTTGTTGGTCGAACGAAGAGGGATCGCCTTCCGAGGGCATATACACCGTGGCGTAGAGTCGTTCGGCTGGCACACCCCAGACGTCGACGAGCAGTTCCCAGCTCCACTCAATGGCTTCTTTTTTGAAGTAATCACCGAACGACCAATTGCCAAGCATTTCGAAGAAGGTGTGGTGATAGGTGTCGTAGCCGACATCCTCCAAGTCGTTGTGTTTGCCGCCTGCACGGATGCACTTTTGTGTGTCGGTCGCACGTGCCGGCGAATAAGGGGCTTTCTCGGTGCCGAGGAAGTAGGGCACGAATTGATTCATCCCCGCATTGGTAAAGAGCAAGCCGGGAGACTGTGGCATCAACGAAGCCGATGGCACTGGCGTGTGCTGCTTCGAGGCAAAGAAGTCGAGAAAGGATTGGCGGATTTCGGAGGAGGTCATGATAAAAGGAAGAGCTGCGAGGCTGAGTTATTTGGAACCACGAATGGACACGAATTAACACGAATATAGATAATGAACGGAAGTTATAAAACGATGCGTTCCCATTCCAAATTTGGCCGTTTAAAGTTGATGATGAGGCCCACTTTGTGTCCGGTGATTTTCAAATAGTTGAGCATTTGTGCTCGCTCGATGTTGGTGATGTGGTCGATGACTTTGGTGTCTACTATAACTGAATTGAACGCAATTAGGTCGGGGATATATTCCCCGACCGGGATGGTTTTATAGAGAACCGGAAATCGCGTCTGTTGCGTAAATGGGATTTTCCGCAGCTGGAATTCCACGACCATTGAGTTCTCATATGGCTTTTCGAGTAAACCATTACCCAACTCATTGAGAATCTCGAAGGCGCACCCGACGATGTCATAAACCTCTTTGGCAAAAGGTCCTGTGAATTCGTGCTGATTCGTGTCCATTCGTGGTTCCTAAAACGAAGTCGTTGTCGTATTACAGGTTGGCGAGCACGGCGGCGGCCATTTGTTTGGTGCCTACCGAGTCGAGGCCGAAGGCAATGTCGCCGGTACGGGTGCCGCTGGTGACGGCTTTCTCAACTGCGGCTTCGATCGCTGCTGCGGCTTCGAACTCGCCGAAGCTGTAACGGAGCATCATCGCTCCCGAAAGGATTTGTGCGCAGGGGTTGGCGATGCCTTGTCCTGCGATGTCTGGGGCAGTGCCGCCAGAAGGTTCATACAGTCCAAATGGGAAGCCGAGCTTGTTCTTTTCCGCGCCGAGGCTGGCAGATGCCAGCATGCCGAGGGAGCCACAGATAACACCCATTTCGTCCGACAGGATATCGCCGAACATATTTTCAGTGAACAGCACGTCGAATTGATTCGGATCGCGAGCCAGCTGCATCGCGGCGTTGTCGACATACATGTGGCTGAGCTCGATTTCTGGAGCGTGCTTGGCGAAGTAAGCGGTAACGACCTTGCGCCAGAGGACCGACGTTTCGAGCACGTTGGCCTTGTCGACCGAGCAGACGCGGTTGCCGCGTGCTTTCGCGGTGTCGATGGCGACTTGGGCGATACGCTCGATTTCGCTGGTCTTGTAAACCATCGTGTCGATCGCTTGCTCTTCGCCATTTTCAAGTGTGGTGGTGGTCTTTGGCTGACCAAAATAGATGCCACCGGTGAGCTCGCGGATACAGACGATATCGATGCCGTTGGGGATGCGGTTGTCTTTGAGTGGCGAGGCTTCAGTCAATTGTGGATAGAGCAGGCCTGGGCGCACATTGGCGTAAAGCGAGAATGCCTTACGAATCGGCAGTAGCGCCGCACGCTCGGGTTGATCTTTGGGTGGCAGGCTTTCCCACTTAGGTCCGCCGACAGAGCCGAACAGGATCGCTTCGGCGTTTTCGCAGACTTGCTTGGTCGAGTCCGGAAAGGCCACGCCGTGATTGTCGATTGCAACACCACCGATGTCTGCGTGCGCATAATCGAGCGCAAAACCGAACTGGTCGCCGGTGGCTTTAAGGACGTCGAGAGCGACTGCCATGACTTCAGGACCGATGCCATCACCGGGAAGAACTGCGAATTTGAGTGTTTTCATATATAAAGCTGCGTAAACTTGCAAAAGCGGAGTAATTTGTCCTGCAAATCTCTGGCTTCAAGCCTTTTCGGGCCACTTAACCTATTGAGCGTCAAGCAGTGCTTTGAATCGGCGCCTGAGTCGTGTGTAGACCTCGATTTTAGTTCTGTATGAACTGTGGGTCGCTCAGCGTTTTCAGGAAGTCGACTAGGGCGGCTTTGTCCTGTGCCGAGAGTTGTAATCCGGCTGTTGGATGTTTTGCTAAATTCGGGTCGAGAGTCACTCGTGATGTGACTCCGCTGCTGTAATGCTCGACAACTTCCTCGAGGGTTTGGAAGCGACCGTCGTGCATGTAGGGTGCAGTCAGGGCGATGTTGCGCAATGAAGGTGTGGAGAACTTGTTCGCATCCAGCGGATTTCGAGTGACTTCGGCAAGGCCGAGGTCACTGGTAGCTTCGAGGCCGTTATCGTGCAAACGGTTGTCAGTGAACAAGGCGCCGCCGTGGCAGTGGAAGCAATCCGCGCCATATTGGCGTGAGCGGGGCTCGAATTCGGTCATGAAGAGCTCGAATCCGCGTTGTTCGCTGGTGCTGAGTTGGGCTTTGCCACTCATTGCCTGATCGAACTTGGAATCGTAGGATGTGAGACTGAGGAGAAGATTTTCAAGTGCTAAGCCGATAGTCTGCGGAGTGATCGCACCAGAGCCAAAGGCGTCGCTGAAGAGTGTGGGGTAGTCCGCGTCAGCACTGAGTTTTTTGATGACATGGTCTATAGACTCGCCCATCTCTCTGGGATCTTCGATCGGAATTAGGACTTGCTCGCGCAAAGAGTGCGCACGGCCATCCCAGAAGAAGGTGTCTTTCCATGCCAGGTTAAATAGCGGCATGGAGTGGCGACGGCTGAACTGGTCGTTCACACCCGCACTGATTCGAGCTGGGTCTGAGAATGCGTGATCTTCCTGGTGGCAGGAGGCGCAGGCGATGGTGTTATCAATTGAGAGTTGTGGGTCGTGAAAGAGTCGCCTGCCTAGTTCGATACGTTCGGCGATGAGGGGATTGTCGAGTGGTAGGGATGGAATGGGGAGGCGATTACCCAGTTTGAAGGGGTAGGGAGTCGGCGTATCTGGTAGATCAATGGGCTGAGGGCGTGTGTCAGCTCGCATTGGAGCTGCGGTGCGGATACGCTTGATTTGAAAGGCCCCGGGGAGATTTCTTTTTAAGGCCTGAGGGATCGGATCACCTTCGCGAGAATGCGTTGAAGCTCCGTCTTTTGAAAAAGAGATGGGCGCTGGGGCATTGAGCAACGCGGCGATATCAAAATCAATATCGAGTGCGGCATTGGCGGTTATATTCTTTGCCAGTGTGAGGGTGATCGTGGTGCGCTGCGGATCATTAGCGAAGTGATAGACGTAGCCGGACAGTTGACCATTGGACTGGCGATAGGTGCCTTCGAGGGCGAGGAAGATATAGCCGGTCTGCCAGGTCCAATGAAGATTGTTGAGGCTCGGATTGAGCGGATGCTTGGCGGCATAAAGGTTCGGGTCGCTGTGGTTAACTACTTCGTTCAATCCGAGATTAAATCGTATCGCCTTAAAGTCTCCTGCGGGAATTGAATCCAGCAGTATTTGAGTGCGGTGTTTTTCCGCGTCAATCCATTGGATCGAGTTTGGCAGTATTAGCCAATCACCTGCGATGCTCTGTAGTTCGAAATCACTGAGTAGATAGCTGAGCCGAGAAATTGAAAAGGTCTCCCTGGCTGATGTTTGATAACGCAGAGAATCGAGGATGAGCGGCTTGCCTATTACAGTGTGCTGAAGCGAGATTCCTAGGCTACCTGCACTTGTCGCTGATACAAACAGTATTGTAATTATGGATACAATTAAACGGGTGGTTTTATTGAGGGGAGTCGACATTGCAGAGAGACGAAGTAACTGTGTTCGATGTCTATTGAGGTGCAACGAAGATCTCTGTGGTAACAAAGGCTCGGGTCGCATCGCCGGCCGGAACGTTTGTAAAAGTAACGGTTGCAGTCGTATAGGGAGCGCTGATCGTATCTGGAAGTGTGCATTTGACCCAATATCGATTGTCGGTATCGGTTTGATCGACGCGATCAATATAGGTCGCTGCGACTCCATCTACAGCGATGGCAGTCGGATCGACATTCTGGTTTTGAGGAGCGCTGGATGGCCCCGTGGTTTCTTCGAGATGTAGGTAGAGAGTGTCGCCTGAGACGACGACTGCAGTTGGACCGAGGTCGACGTCCTTGGCAATGAGTGCATTATAGGCGTAATAATGTGCATCGCCGAGCACTGCGGGGATGGTGAGTGGAACTTGTTGATTCACATCGTCGACTACATGATACATCTCATAGGTTGAGGTGTCGCTTGGGTCTGTTGGGTCGCCGAAGATGATGAGCCTATAGTCAGGATAATCGTCAGAGCGGATGGAGCGCCCATTGTTATTCGGGGCGCTGTTGAAGCGCTCGGAGACAACGCAACGTTCTACGGAATCTTGGCCATTAAGGATAGGGAGTAGGCTCTCAGAATCGATGGTGTCAACGGCTGCAGTGGCACTGGCTACGTCGATATCTGCGAGCTCAAGAATGGTCGAGAAGAGGTCTACGCAGTGCACGAGTTTGTTGCTGAGGCCAGTGCGAGTGACATCAGGGCCGGCCATGATGAGCGGCACGTGGACACCACCTTCGTAGAGTGAGCCTTTGGCGTGGTCGGTGCTGTATGGGGCTTGGACGACGGCACCAGGTGTGCCGTTGTCGCCGATGAGAATAATGTTGGTGTTGTCGAGGTCGACAGTGGCGAACAGGCGTCCGAGTTCGGTGTCGAGTGCTTGTAGGGCAGCTTCGTAAGCACCGCGACGATCTGTGCCTGTAACGTTTCCATCGACGTCAGTGGCATAGGTTGGGTAATCGTGGAGATTACTTGGTGGGTTATGGAAAGGTGTGTGAGGGGCGTTAAAGGCCAACCAGATAAACCACGGATCGTTTGGATTGCTGTTGATGAAGGAGACTGCTTCGTTGACCTGGTCGGTTGTGCTATAGGTCGCGAAATTATTGATGGTGTTATTTGGGATAGTCGCGGTGCTTACCGTTTTGCTCCAGTCGGTATAATTTGTGACCCCGCCTCCAAGTATGCCTGCAAAATGGGTCCAACCACCTAAAACTTCAGGGCCGGTGTTGCCACCGCCAAGGTGCCATTTTCCGAAGGTGGCGAGTTTATAGGGAGAGGCTTCCGCTGTGAAAATTTCAGGGAGTGCGAGCTCACTAGCAGGGAGCGCCGGAGTCGTCGGATCGCCTACACCGTGACGAAAGCCGTAGCGACCGGTAAGGATGGTGGCACGTGTGGGTGAGCAAACGGATTGTGCGTATGCATTAGTGAATCGTAGACCGCGGTCGGCGAGTGCTTCCAGGGTTGGCATCGGCGCAAATGTGGTGCCTGGGTTTAAAGCTGCATTGTTATCGACCGGGCTGGAATCGATGGCCCAGTCATCTAGAATTACTAAGAGTATATTACGTAGTGGAGCCACATTATAGGTATTTGTCGAGCTGGCTACAGCAGCGGATCCACCTGAAGGTGTGTAGTTTAGTTCTGCGGTGTGAGATGAGCTCGGTGTGAGTGTGTCCTCATCGAAGTCCAACTGTAGCGTTCCAGTTGCGGCATCGTAGCTGAGGATCGTGGCAGTGACACCGCCGACAGTAATGCTGTTGATTTCATCGAGCGGTGGGAGTGGCGAGAAGCTGGCAGTGAATTCTGTGAAAGCGATAGCCTCGTATTCAAAGCCATTGTCGTCAAAAGGTTCGATGGTGGTGAGGCTTGCGCGGTAGAATTGTTTTACTTCGTCGAGCGCACGGGCTGAATCGGGGGTCGATCCGAGTGAGCCCAGTTCGTTTTCTGCCGTGTCGGTTAGCATCTTCCATTCTTCAAGGTCGGCACTGCGCTCGATGAGATAGGTGCCACCCTCGGGCCCGCTCCAAGTTAGCGTGACATCGCCAGCGGTGGCTTCGACTTCAAGGCTGTCTATTGCTAGTCTAGCTTCGGGGCCACCTTCGAAGTAGATCTCGGCCGTGGCGGGGAGGGTGTTTACATTCGTGCCTGTCGGGTTTCCGTAGAAAGTACGACCGATATTGTAGGGGTATTTCGGGGTGCCCACATCATCGATGGATACGAAATAGGCATAGGTGCCATCGGGATATTCGGGAGTCTTGCATGAACGACCATTATGCTCATCAAGGTCAAAATGAGTGCCTAGTGTAAGCGCGTTGTCGTGGTGGCCGAGGTAATCGTAGTCCTCAATATAGTGTCCAAGCGGATACGTTGCACTAACAGCGGGGCCATATTGAGCCGCCGTAAGTGTGGCATCGATACCTTGAACTGCTGCGGCCCAACTTGGCAGCGAGGCGCGGCCAGTGTTGAGGTTGGTCGTCCCGTTGGATCCGTCGCGGGTGGTGTAGCCTGAGGTCATGCGTCGAACGGTGCTAGTGGCGTCGTCCGGGTCATCGTATCCGTATGGGCCGTAGATTGGATAGCCGTCGCGAACCCAGCCGATGATCGGGGAGTGCTGTCCGTTGAAGTTTTCCGTGTAAGTATTTGTTGACGCGTCGTAGTCAACGCTACCGCCGATTAAGTGCCTTAGGGCAGGCGGGTTGGCGTGGTAGTGATGATTTATGCCGGCTTGGTGAGCATTGGCCGAATCGAAGGTGACGGATTCGTTAATGTAGGCATCGCGATTCCAGATGCCGTCACCATTAAAAGCTGTGTTAGGTCGAGCATCGGTATTATTTGCAGTGCTATAAGAAAAGGCATCGCGGCTATCAAACATGGCAATACCATCGACAAAGTATCCGATCGAGCCGCCCCCGGTTCGGGTTTTACTCACAGGGACCATTCCAGGGTCTAGTGGGAAGCGGTAGATTGCCGATGAATTGCCAGGATAATTAACAAAGAGGTTGGTCTTGGCTTCATTGCCGTACCAAGGGCCCATAACGTGAAAGCCCAAGCCGGACGTGCGGATGTAGACATCGCTGCTGGTGTAGGTGATTTCGTGGACGCCTGCGTAGGTAGGTTCAGTTTGACCTGAGCCATTGTTTGGATGAGTCCAGGTGGTGACCGCATTGAGCGTAATCTGGTCCGCAGTCGTTTCGTAGATGCGTGCGTATTGACCGGAATTGAGTGTATGCCATGAGCTGAGCAGGGGCTCTGCCGCAAGCGAGGAGGCAGTCAGTACAAGCAGGAAGAGGTGTAGTCGTTTTACGAGCATATTAAGAGATAACTGTATATCTCCTGAATTTCAGATAAGTTTCAAAGATTTAGCGTATTCGCGCAAATTGTCCTTAAGAGCTGTTAGTTCACTGCCGATTTCAACCGAGCTAAGTGTCGATCGGCGCTTTTGAGTGCTAAGCGATAGCTTATTATGTATATGATTAATTCAGCTCTTTGGCTGCATTCCGATCGCCATGAGCATCTGAAAGCTTGGGTTTCATTACTGATGGATTCGGAGGTCTATCACCTGCTTTTTTCAATCATTAGCGTGTCGGTGATACTCGTCAGCCCTGCAATTTCATGAATTGATGTAGATGGTCCGTTTACCCTGTTGAAAGGTTCCCATCATACGCAGTATTTTGTAGGAATGGTATGAATTAGCGTTATTAGTTGATGACTGATTTGTGCGCTTCTCAATTAAACGTTATTAATTAATTGACAGGGTTTTTTATAGCTCTCATATATAACGTTATGAAATGTTTAATAATTATATCCGTTGCCTTCCTGCAAACGTTGCTATGCTCTGTGTTGCTTAGCCAGTCAGTTTTTAATTCTGCTACTGATGTCGTTGACATTACTGATAATTTTTCAAGTGGGGTTTCAGCTAGTCTGAACATCGATACTGGTTCGCCAGCCATACTTAATTCATTCGATTCGATCACAATTCACGCTTTGAATCATAATTATGCGGGCGACTTGCGGGCCTCAATCACGCACACGCCAACGGGGACATCCGCAATACTCTTTGATCGCCCTGGTAGCGGTTCTTTTGGAACTTCGAGTGATTTTACCACGGGAGATTTTACCTTTGAATTTGGAGCGCTTCAAATAATTGAAGAGGTCGCACTGTTGTCGAACCTTGCTCCGGGAATCTATGCGCCAGCATCTCAAACCCCAGGCAACGAAGTTGGCTCAGGCGCTGGACCGGGAACCAATGACGCACTGGTTGATTTTCTCAGCTTTGCGGAGATCGACCCTAACGGAGAGTGGTTACTCGAAATCTCAGATAACAAATCCACTGACACTGGCTCATTTTCCGGTTTCTCTATCACACTTAATTACGTTCCAGTGCTCAACCTAATGGACGTCGCACAAACGAGAAATCAACAAGCGCTCGCGGCGGTGCTTGATCCGCTCGTGGTTGCCGGAGGGAACTCCACCGACCTCAACGATTTCTTCAGCGAACTGACTGAGCTGACGGATGACGAAGTACGAAGTGCCCTTGATCAAATGTCACCGCGCTATTTGGGTGTGATTCCTCAGGTCTTTGCTTCCCATAATTCGGCGCAGACACAGAACATCTGGAATCGCTTGGTGCAGGTCCGTCGTAGTCAAGGCACTCCGATCCACGCAGTGAACCTTAATTTCAGAGATGGTAATGGTAACCAAGATAGCCGCGCCTCCACTCAGCGAATCGCGCTCACTGGTCCCACTGGCCCCACTGGCCTTGTTCCCCAACGCAAAGAGCAGGATTGGGGGCTCTATACGATCGGCACTGGTCAAACCGGAGATGTCGATGACACGAATGAGGAGGTCGGCTTCGATTTTCAAACCACAGGCATCAACGTGGGCGCGGACTATTATATCAACAAGCAGCTCGTGGCAGGCGTCACGCTCGGCTATTCATCCGGAGATGCTGAGTTGGATGATGACGGTGGTCAGGTCGATACGGACAGTTTGAAAGTTGGCGTCTATGCTACCTATTTCGAGGACGGCTCATCGGAAAAAATCAGTGGCTGGTATGTCAATGGTTACCTCGGTGGTGGCTATAATGAATACGACTTTGAGCGCACTGTGAGCGCTGGAACAATCAGCCAAACAGCAACGGGTGACTCCAAAGGATATGAACTCAATTCTGTCATTGGTGGCGGTTATGATTATCAACTTGGAGACGCGACGATCGTAGGGCTCATCACGAGCCTGCGTTACGACCGCTTGTGGGTCGATGATTACAGCGAATCAGGCGCTGGCTCTCTTGACCTCGATGTCGACGATCAAGACCTAGACAGTCTGCGAAGTGATCTTGGTGTGCGTGTCGCCTATTCAGTAGTAGCAATCGACGACATTATTTGGCACTGGGGTGCGCAGGCAAGTTGGCAACATGAATTCATGGATACTGAGAATACGGTCAAAGCTCGCTTGGTGAATGGCGGAAGCGCTTCATTTAATACGGATGTCAATCAAGACATTTCCGCTGATACACTCAGCTTAGGTGCCAGTCTCAGCGGCGAGATCTCCACACAACTGAGTGTTGGCGTCGCGTATTTTGCCGAGATTAACGAGGACTACACATCCAACACACTTAATTTCAGCATTGCCTACGGATTCTAAGCTAGAAGCAAACCACTCTTAACAAAATCCGGGCCGAATATTCGTCCGGGTTTTTTTGTTAGACTGACCTTGTCGAGTGCCTTGCTCATGCTGCTTTTGCTGCGCCATCTCCGGCAGACCGACGTCGTTGCCCGAGTATTACGGCAGTCGCGATGAGTGCTGCACCAATGGCTAGGCGCACGAGGGTCTCGGTGCTGGCTTTTTCAATCTCGCCGAAGACAAACAGAGAGCTGAGCACGGCAAGGGGGACGACCGCGTTATTAAATGCGGCGAGGGTGCCGGGATTGCTGCGGGCCGCACCTTTATTCCAGAGGAAGAAGCCGAGGCCGGAGGCGATGCAGCCGAGGTAGAGCAGCGCTTGCCATTGCGAGGCGCTGACTTCCAGCATTTCCCAGTCGGTGAAAAGTAGGCAAAAAATCGCTGCGCAAAATGTGCCGCCAAGGGTGAGGAAGGCGAAGCAGTTGTGATCGTTAATTTCTGGATGCTGCCGTTTCCAGTCGCGATAGGCGACTTGGCCATAGGCGAACGCGAGTCCCGCGAGTTGCATGAGTGCGAAGCCGATCCAGATATTACCCGAAGGCGTGCCTTTGGCTTTGATGGTCGCGGCGCCGAGCACCGACAGTAGGGCAGCGAATAGGTAGCGCGGCGTGAATTGGCGTTGTCGCGCGTCGTGGATGAGCACCACGTAGACGGGTGTGAGTACGGTGAAGAGTGCGACCAGGTGCGAGGGGAGATAGCTGAACGCTTTGATGTAGCAGACATACATCAGGCCGAACTGAATCGCACCGTAAGCAACGAGTCGCAGGCAGTCGCTTTTCCTGATGTCTTTCGTCCGCAAAAAAGGCAGGAAGATAAAGGTCGCGCAGCCGAGTCGTAGCGTGGCGACGAAGTAGGAATCAACTCCCGCCAAGGTGCTGCTGATGAGGCCAAATGAAAAGGCCCAGATCAGAGAGACGATGGCGAGGTAGAGCATGAGTGTGGAGACTTGAGAAAAGAGAACTGAGACTTGAGGAAAGAGAACTGAAGGGGGCGTTTCGGGGATGATCTGCTCCTTTAGAATGATATAAAAAAAGAGCCTTGCCGCGGTGCGGCAAGGCTCTGATTCGATTTTGCGAAATGAATTACCAGCGGTACGTGGCGCCGCAAGACACTTGGTCGCTGCGGCCAGGTGTGCCGGGGACTTCTTCATAATCGTCGTCCCATGCATTATCCACTGCTACGAACAGCTCAAGGCCGTCGATCTGTGGCGGGTAAACGCTCACGCCAATGTGAGTGAAGAGTGCCTCGTTGTCACTTCCCCGAAGATCGTTGTCTTCCTGGCTGCGCCATTCGTTATCGATGCGGAATTGAATGGCCTCACAGGGTGACCAAATCGCACCGAGGGTGATGCGGTGCTTGGCGTAGTTGAGCGCATAGAAACTCGCATCGATGCTGTCGTCGCCGTAATCCTCATCTTTATCGAGGAAGGTGTAACTGACGATGGCTTCGATCGAGTTCCAACGCTTCGAAGCGATCAGCTCGACGCCAAAGGTTTCGATATCGACGCCTTTGGCTGATCTTGCGAATTCAGCGCCATTTGAATAGGTCCAGTCAACAAGGTCGTCATCCCAGCGATAGAAAACGGCGCCTTCGAAAGTCCAAGTGTCGCGATTTAGTTCGCCTCCCAGTACTAGGTTTTGGCTAGTTTCTCGATTGAGATCAGAGCTACTTGGAAATGGCCCGCCTTTGGAGTCCCCCATTGCTACGTAGCCGGCAACTTGGCTGGTTTCCGAAAAGGATATGTAGATATTTTCAAAGTCGCCGTTGGTATGTGTGCGTTGCCATTTTATGTCGCTTATAGCCGAGAATTGAGAGTCATCGCGGTTGGTGTCGTCGAAGCTACCTCCTAATCTTAAAGTTAAGCTATCGCTACTATTTAATTCGAATCGATGTTCTGGTAAAATACTGAGTTTAGCATACGTGCGTGAAGCATCTACATGCGGATTCGTATATGGATCAGTTTTTCTCCATTCATCAGTTGTAATCTGACCTGCGTAGTAAATTCCAGTATTAGTGTTAATGTTATGAAAGCCGTTAAAAGCAAACGAGTTAACTTTAGTTATATGTTTTGCTGGGTAATCTACTACTGCAGTGGCTGTTCCACTATTTGATTCGTCAATCCCAGGGGTATTAGGATCGTCTTTTATCAGCTTAAGTGCATCGAGCTGATAATTGTCAGTGTTTCGTCTGTGGGTTGCAGTTAGTTCAAAATAGTTACTATCACCATAATCGTGACGGTGATTAATTATGAATAAACTAGTTTTCAAATTTTCGTACTCAAGAGGGTTGATATATTTAGTGGCAGTATACATCGCCGGCCAGCCGAATTTCTTTTCCTGATACCCTGCAAAGAAGTCAGTCTGCGAGTTAGGTCCGACGAGCTGCACGCGTCCGGTGGTGCGGTCGAAGTCGTGGTCACCGTGTTTGATCGTGCCGTCGCTTTCCGAACGGGAGGTTTCAACTTCAGCGCCCCAGCTCCAGTCTTCGGCATTGGCGAATTTACCAGTCACGGCGTGATGCAGGCGTTGAAAGTTAAGGTCGTGGTCGCCGCCGCCAATAGTCGCGCTACCGCCATTTTGGATTTGGCTCCAGCCGTAGCTAATGGTGCCGACCGTGCTATTAAACCCATACAGTGCATTGTCGCCCGCGACGAGTACTTCGGGGGCGGTGAGCATTTCCGGAGCAATTGGTAATTCGGCGGAGTAGTGCCCCGTTTGTGGATCGATCAGCGTCGCGCTACCAACGCGGAAGCCGGTGTTTTCAAAAATACCGCCGCGGATCGTTACATCGCCCTGCGCTTCGGCCATGTTGCGTGACTGGAAGTCGATGCGCGGGTTAAATTCGAGGTTGGAGACCGGAGAGGCATAGGTCGTAACTGGGCGCAAATTGGCGACCTCTTGGCCGCTGACTACGAGTGTAGGCAGCGTGACGGCGCTGTCTGTGGTGTCCTCTGGCACGAGTGTCGGCACGTTCTGCGCAATCACTGCACTAGAAAGTGTGAGCATGAGAAGAGTCAGGGAGGCGGATGTTTTGTAGTCCATCTATGCATCCAAATCGTGTTTTTAGATTAAATTCAATTGTTAATTGGATTTATTTTTAACTTAACAATAGTAATTACTCACGATTCGCTGTGCCGCGGCATGGCGAACGGAAAGGGCGCAAGATCGCAATCGACCAAAGACAGAAGGTCTAGGGTTTGCTTGGCCAGCGGAGTTTAGGCTAAGCCGTGGCTATGTGGGACTCAGGTTCAGTTCGTGGACTGCCTGCAGCCCTTTCAGCCAATGCGCGTCAATTCCGTTGGCCGCGGCTAAGAGTGAACCGACGACGACACCCCGATGGCAATTATCTCCGCCGCAATGTGCATTTGCCAGGACGCCTGCGCTAAAATTGTCGGCGTATTTCCAGCATAGATAGAGGCTCGCGGTGAATGACTCTGGTAAATAGCACGCCATGCTTAAGTGCTTGCCGATGACTGCACGATCTTCGAATAGAGACCATGTATCGAATTGGCTAGGAGTGGCCCATGCGCAGCCATGTTGGGCAATTGCAGTGCGCAGGTCGTTGCCATTCTGCACCGCGGCAAGAATGCGGCAGAGTGCTTCAGTTGCTCGTACAACGTGTTGATTGCGGTGGGTTAGTTGTACGTGCTGAGTTGCGGTGGCGATTTGTGCGTCTAGCTCTGTGACGCGAATGTGTTCGAGCGCCGCGAGTAGTGCGGGCACGTGGCTTAGGCCGCCGATGTGTAGGTCGTCAATCCCGCAATTCAAAGGTGCTTTGCCTTGTGCGTAATTGTCGAAAAATGCGCGGTGATATTCTTCTAGGTAAGTATCGTGATGCCAGCCAGGCTCGAGCATTCGATCGATGTAGTGCTGCAGCCATTGCTCGGCGTCGTAGTTGCTATTTTCGCGGATCAGTTGATACAACTCTACACTCAATTTAAAGTTGATCGTGTTTTCTCCAGCTTTGAGGAACTGATGGTAGTGAATGCCGCGTTGGCCCCAGTATTGGGCTTGGTCATGGAGGATATCACCGCGTTGGTTGCGTGGCTTATATTTTGACCGCCAGAGAATGCTGCCGGAGTGTGGATTCTTGGGTGCGACATAGCCGTCCAGTGCTGGATAGTCTTGGTCGAGTCCGCGTGTGTCGTAATACCAATGCACGGGCATGGCGACTGCGTCGGCCACGAGTGCGCCGAGCATAGCATGTTGTAGAGTAGTCGTCATTCGGCTGGGTGGTGGAGCTTGATTGTTGGTGCGCGTCAAAACGCAGTGTCTGATCTCGATTGAAGCAATGCCCCTTGCTGACTCGGTCAACATTAGGAGTCACTTTTTAGCTTCTAATCATCGAGCGTGAGCCGTTCGATGCGGATATTGAGATCGCGTTCGTAGCGGCGGATCAACTTCATTTCGTCTTCGCTGGCGAGGGAGAGCGCGTGGCCGCTGGCACCCATCCGGCCAGTTCGACCTACGCGGTGGATGTAATCGTCGGAGCTCGATGGCAGATCGACGTTAAAGATATGTGTGACGCCCTTGATGTCCAACCCTCTAGCGGCGACATCGGAAGCGATGAGTACTTTAATTTCGCCGCTGCGGAAGCAGTCGAGTGCATTTTGTCGCGCAAATTTACTTAAGTTACCATGGATGACCGCGAGCTGTGGATGTCGCCGGGAAAGTTCGTCGCCAAGCTCCTCGGCGCTGACGTTGCGGTGGACGAATACGATCGCCCGTTCGGGCTCCAGCATCTGGAGAAGTTGCTGTAAAACTCTGCCTTTGTTATGATAGCGTGTCTCGACGAAGCTGTGCTCAATGGCCGGTGCTTGGGCTTGCGAGGACCGTGCGGCGCGCCATTGCACGTCTTTGCCGATCGATTCCGCGATGCCGAAGGCACCTCCTTTTTGGGTCGCAGAGGTGAAAATTAATTGTCGGTCACGTGGCGTCATTTTGATGAAGGCCTCGACGTCTACGATTCTGTCGTCGGCGAGCAAGTTATCGGCCTCATCGATCACCACGCTGCGGCATACGTGCAGTTTGAGTTTACGCGTGCGCCCTAGTTCAAGCATGCGACCGAGCGTACCGACGACGATATGGGGCTTCTTTTTTAGCTTCTCCTTTTGGCGTAGCGCCGATGCGTTACCGATCAAAAGCTGACTGCGAACGCTCGGGGTGGTACTCGATTCGAGCGCGCGGATACAATCGTGGATTTGCACCGCAAGTTCTTGAGTCGGCGATAAAATTGCGACTTGCAGATCCGTGCTGCTTAAATCGATACCAGCGAGTAGGGGCAGCAAATAAGCGAGTGTTTTACCGCTACCAGTGGGCGCGCTGAGCCAGATGTCCTGTTGATTGCGGACGATTGGGTAGCCCTCTATTTGAATATCCGTGGGCACGGTGATCTGCTGTCGCGACAGTGCTTCGATGCGACTGTCGCAGAGCCCGAGTTCTTTGAAGGTGCCCATGCGCGTGTAGCTAAGGCTGCTCAGGAGTTGCGACGAGTCGAAGGGTTAGCTTCGTTTCGCCGATTTCGATGCAGTCGCCTGATACGAGTTTTTTGCGCTTCTGTGTTTCCAGCACTCCGTTTAGCAAAACACGGCCTGCCGTGATCATTGCCTTTGCCTCACCACCACTGGCGGCGAGACCCTCGAACTTTAGGAGTTTGTGGAGCTCAATGGGCTCGCGGGTGATTTCAACATCTTTCATATCAAGTGAGCTTGACTGCGGCGTAGTCGTCGACGCAAGTGCCGAGTCACTCGATTGATTGCTTACTGACCAAGCCCAGATGGGGTATGGATTCCCTTATTTGACCTCATGTCTCTTTTCAGTTGTCCTTTGCATAGCTCAAAATTAGACGTTCACTCTTCGTTTTGTCCAGCAGCGCTTGCTGCGCACTCGCCACATTTTTATGAACAACAAAAACTCTCTCAATTCAGATAAAGAAGTCTACAAGCAGTTACGCGCACAGTCTTGGGACGCTTTGTGGCTGCATGAGGCGCCCTTGTTTGATGCCGGCACTGCTGAGTACCGCTTGGCGCGTGTTGGTTTAGTGCGCGCTTTAGGAGTGGTGGCGCTGGAGAAGGGGACTAAGGAGCAAAGGAAGCAAACCCAGCAATGGCTGATGAGCCTACTGGAGGATCCGCAAGAGAAAGTGCGTCGTTATGCGATGGTCGCGCTGCCTAAACTTGGCGGAAAAAAGGAGAGCGAGGCAGCCCTGCTGTCGTTGTTGGATCAGTCAACTGAGCCGCGCGAAGTGGCTCACCTAAGCCGCACCTTGGATAAAATTGGCGGTGAGGCGACTTTAGAGAAATTGGCGCATTTACAGGATAGCAGCGAAACTCTGCAGCAAACCGAGCAAAAAATTAAGGCGCAATTGGCACGTAATGACCCGTCGACCAAAGTGTTGCTGGATGTTAAAATTCGAGATGCTCGCGGCTTGCGCATTCACCTCCGCACGCGTCGTGGTATGGAGCCGTTTGTTCGGGATGAACTGTTGGCGCACCCGACGCTCAGTGAACGTTTCAAAATAATCAGAGTGAGTCCTGGCTGTGTCGCGATTTCTGCGGACCACGCATTTACACTGGGAGAACTTTACCAATTACGCACCTTCAGTTCGGTTAACTTCGTGTTGGGCAGCGCCAAGGATACTGCCAACGATGTTGCAGCGCTAGCCAAGCTCATTGCCTCGAAGCGAACTCAACGCTTATGCACTAAACTCACTGCAGGTCAGCCGCGTTATCGTTTGGATTTTATCCGCCAGAAGGTGACTCCCAGTAAAGCGCAAGCCGTGGTGAATCAGGCGTTTGCGCTGTGCCCCGAGCTACTCAATGATGCACGGCAAGCACCCTGGGCGATTGAGGTCTACCCTGAGAAGGTTGGTCTCTCGGTGGAGTTGAGCCCCCGTATCTTGCCAGATCCTCGCTTTGCTTACCGGGTCGACGACGTGCCGGCATCCACACACCCGCAGTTGGCTGCCGCGATGGCTCGCTTGGCTGGTGCAGAATCTCAGGATGTGGTGTGGGACCCTTTTTGTGGCTCTGGCCTAGAGCTGATCGAGCGTTCGCTGTTGGGCGAGGTGAAGACGATCATCGCCACTGATATTGATAAAAAGGCAGTCGCGGTCGCGCGACTGAATTTAGAGTCTGCGTGTAAAGGTGGTGAAGCGCTGGCCATTCATCGCTGTGATTTTCGGAACTTTCGAGAGGTCACCAACATCGCTCCAGGTAGCGTCAGTCTGATCATCGCGAATCCGCCGTTGGGCCGCCGCGTGCGGGTTGACGATTTGCCAGGTTTGGTTTCTAGTTTCTACCGAGTTGCTGCTGAGACATTGTGCCCGGGTGGACGTCTGGTATTCATTAATCCGCTGAAATTAGACAGCCCGGTGCCATCCTTGAAGTTGCAAGAACGCCATTTAGTCGATCTGGGTGGATTTAACTGCCGCGTCGAGAAGTGGGTTAAATCGAGCTGAACCGTTGAATGCGGACATTGAAGTGCTGTTCGTAGTGACGAAGTAAGCAAGGGCACCAGTCTCTGGTATGCCAGTCCTAGAGTGTGAGGGATTTGGTGTACATGCCCATGACGTCGATACTGAGCGCGAAGCAAATACACATAAAAAAACGGGCACCTCATGTGAGGTGCCCGTTTGTGGAAAGTGCTATAAGTCGCGGCTACGCGGCCAGTCGTTTCTTGTGGAAAGTGCTATAAGTCGCGGCTACGCGGCCAGTCGTTTCTTGTTGAAGTGATCTGAGGCATATCCGTAGGCAGCGATAATGATGAAGCAGAGCACCACGAGGAAGAATGAACCACGTGTGGCTGTTGTGCCCATGAAGCCATCCATGTCCAAGATTTGCCCTTGGAATCGTGTCATGAAGACGCCGCCCACAATCGCGAAGATAAGACCTGCGGAACCGAGTTTTGCGTCTTCGCCTACACCATCCAAGGCCAGGCCGTAGATAGTCGGGAACATTAGAGACATGCAGGCTGAAACGAGAACCAGCGAATACAGACCTGTTAGGCTGTGAATGTAAATCGCCCCAAGTGTGAAGGCAATCGCCCCAGCACTTAGAATCAGAAGAAGCTTACTTGGAGAAATATACTTGAGGAAGAATGTGCAAATAAAACGGCTGCAGAGGAAGATCACCATCGCCATGATGTTGAAGTTCTGGGCGGTCGCTTTATCAATCCCCAGCTCGTTCTCGGCGTATTGAATAATGAATGTCCATGTCATGATCTGCGCTCCGACATAGAATGTCTGGGCAATCACACCGCCGACGTAATTTGGATTGGTGAGCAAGCGCTTCACTGTTCGGCCAAAATGCACATCATGGTCGGCACCAGGTGCGCCTGTGTGTGGTAGCTTACTAACTGCAAAGATGACTAAAACGACCAAAACCACACATCCGATAATAGTGTAGGGCATCGCAACCAACTTTAGATCACTTTGTTGAAGCTCGCGGTGGGTCATCCCTTGGAAACTATCGATCTTACCGTCCTTGAAGTCTTGAAGTGCGGTAGCAGGTGCATCCACTCCCATCGTCGCCACGTATGCCTGCACGTTTGCATCGTGAACGCGCTCCCGAGGCTTGGCCTGCAGGAAGGAAGGGATATTGTGTTGCTGTTGGACGATTGCGGTCGTTGCTAGATCCCCAGCGTAGCCATTCACATCGTTCTTAAAGTCCTCAACTTGAATTGCTGATAAAATAACTGTGCCAGCAATGAACATGCCGGTCAAAGAGCCTACTGGGTTAAACGCTTGAGCGAGGTTCAGGCGTCTAGTCGCCGTTTCTGGAGGTCCCATCGACAGAATGTAGGGATTCGCGGTGGTTTCGAGAAAGGCTAAACCAAAGGTCAGGATATAGAGTGCAATGATGAAGAGATTAAAGTTGGCACCTGCGGCCGCTGGAATGGAGAGCAGCGCTCCAATTGCATACAAGGCAAGCCCAACAATAATGCCCGATTTATAAGAAAATCGACGAATGAAGATCGCTGCAGGCAATGCCATTGTCGCGTAACCGCCATAGAATGCCATCTGCACCCACGTGCTTTGTGCGTTCGTTATAACGAAGACGTCCTTAAAGACAGCAACCAGTGGGTTGGTCACATCATTAGCGAACCCCCATAAAGAAAACAGTGATGTCACCAAGATAAAGGAGATCAGGAAGTTGCGGGGTATCACCGGCGTGTTATCAGTTTGGCTCATAACTATATTGTTCTTTGGAGTTTGGGTTTGGTATAACTGTAAGAGTATCCTTCAGTTGCTCGCTAATGATTCGTGTTTTTTTAGAAAGCTTAGTTTTTAGAGCAAACAATCAAGGCGCAGTCGCAAGGTTTTTTGTTCGGTAATATTGGATTCATCTGTGTTTTTGTTTATAAATGTGGGGATCGAGCTAGATTTGCTGCTGTTCGAGTTGGGTGGGACGTCGTTTGAATCGTTGTTGCTATTCGTGGGAGACAAGCGTGTGGAAACGACCGAGCGTTTCCCTCCACATGAATGCCGCGGGGCTTGCCTCGAGGATCATTACTTTTATGTCGATCTGGCAAAGATACGCACAAAAAAGCCGAGACTCGTGAGGGAATCTCGGCTTTGAAAGTGGTGCGGTTCGTTGAATTCGCTGTTTAGTGGCCTGCTTGTGCGATGTTTGCGCCTTTGGTTTGACCAATTGCATCGAGGAGCTCGTCAAACCAAGGTGTGTCGATGTTGAACGGCTTGCCGCCGGCGATGCGCGGGAACTCGATCGCGCGCAGAATGTTACGATCATCATCGTCGTGGCCGATCACGCCGCTTTCGCCGACGACGGCACAATCGACTGCGAGGTCGGTGCAGCTCTTGATTAGGCGGAGGTCATCTTTGTTGGCTGGTGCGGCGCGGGCGAAGTAACCGCTCTTTTGGACCAACACTTTTTCGGCATCGAGCATCTTGGCGAATTGCTCACCAAACCATTTGCCCGGGTTGACGGCATCGAGCTTGACGTGGCCAAAGGCATCGCGAGGCACTTCTTCGCCCGCGGCTTCCATTTCCTTGATGATGGTTTCGACGCCAGCACCTTCGGAGATGAAGATGTTCACGTTGTCGTGCTCATCCATGACTGCTTTCAGGCGTGCTGCTTCAGCTTGAATATCAACGTCCATTTCTGGAATGAAGATCGCGTGCACATCTTTGCGAATCGCGCTGAGGCCAATTGTTTCGGCCCATTCGAGTTGATTGAGGCGCTTGCGGTAAGCATCGGCAGTCGCTGCGGTGAGCCAACCACAGTTACGGCCCATCACTTCGTGGATGATGAGCATGCGCGGGTTGGCGTTGTGCTCGGCGACCACGTTTTCAAAATATTTAGCACCTTCTTCGGCTGCAGTCCAAGCGCCCAGGCTCTGTGCGATGGGGAAAACATCGTTGTCGATGGTCTTTGGCAAGCCGACGACGGTGAGCGCGTAATCATTCTCTGCCAGGTATGCGGCCAGGTCGGCTGCAGTGGTGTTGGTGTCGTCGCCACCGATGGTGTGGAGCACGTCGACACTATCCTTGGTGAGTTGGTCAGCTGCGACCTTAAGAGGGTCTTCGCCTTCTTTGACGAGTCCGCGCTTGATGCAGTCTTTAACGTTGGTGAGCTTAACTCGGCTGTTGCCGATTGGGCTACCGCCGTGATCGTGCAGCGTGCCTGCGTTGGCACGGATCTCTTCAGTTACCTGAATGCTGTCGCCGAGGAGGAGGCCTTTGTAGCCGCTGCGATAGCAAATGATTTCGATGTCGGGATACAACTCAGTGTAGCGTTCGATCAGTCCACCAACGGCAGACGATAGGCAGGGAGCGAGACCGCCCGCGGTGAGGAGGGCGACTTTTTTGACGGATTTTGTTTCAGTCATAATATTTCTGGATGTGTTGAGATGGAAAAATAAGCTGCGGATTTTGTGGTTCCTTCGGGCGCATGCAAACCTAGATCGTCGATTTTAGCTGATTGGCGAATTATGCTGAATCGTTAATGTCGGGTGTTAGCACTCAGTCGCAGGGACTTGGCTTGTTTGCCGACTCTTTGAAGTACTTAACGAGTTTATCGCTGACTAGGCGTTGCTCCTCAAGTGTGAGTGCGTGGTATTTGCGTTCGTAGCCCCAGCCATAGCCCCAGCGATACCAATTGTAGAACCACGGACTGCCGCCGAAGCGCACGCCTTGATACATCGCGTCGGCCAGCACGGAATCGCCAGTTGTAGTAAACACGCAGTCGCGGAGGCTGCGGTCGGCCTTGAGCCGTTGTGCCTCGGTGCCGCCTTGCCAATAAGCGATGTCGTGCTCGAGGCAGCAGTCGCACCAATCCTTATTCGTGATGAGTGAGCGTTCAGGGAATAGGGAGCATCCGTCGCTAGTGAAATCCTTGAGGGTGCCCGGGGTACTGTTGCAGCCCGCGAGCAGAAGCATGACGACGAGTGGCAGAAGATAGTGGTGCAGACGGATTTGCATGACTAAAATGCAGGTGGAGTTCCGCTAAATCGCAAGGTTAAGAGTTGTGGGCGTTGAGATTTACGACGATTCGCCTTTCTGCTCGACGCAAACGGAGCGGCGGCTATTACTATGGGCATGTGTGCCAAGGTATTTACGATTGCGAATCAAAAGGGTGGTGTCGGTAAGACAACGACCGCGATAAATCTTAGTTATGCGCTCGCAGAGCTGGGAGTTCGAACGGTTTTAGTTGATCTGGATCCACAGGCTAATGCGACCAGTGGCCTCGGGCTGGAAAAGCTCGAAGGTGGCAGTTTATACGGTCCACTTTGTGGCGAAGGCACGGCTCTTGAGAAGGTCCAACCTGTTGGGGCAAATGGAAATCTGTTTATGATTCCATCTGAAGTGGATATGGCGGCGATAGAGATCGAGCTGATCCAGCGTGATAATTACTTGGTGCAGTTGCGTGAGTGCTTGGCTCCGTTGCGCGAGTCGGGTGAATACGATGCGATTATTTTGGACTGCCCTCCAGCTCTTGGTATGCTTTCGATGAATAGCTTAGCAGCGGCCGATTTCTTGCTGATTGCATTGCAATGCGAGTATTTGGCAATGGAAGGCCTCGGGCAGATCTTGAAGGTGGTTGATAAACTGCGTGACGCGGGTGTGAACGACGATTTAGCGCTGGGTGGTATTTTGATGACGATGTTTGATCAACGCACCAATCTTTCTCACCAAGTCGTCGGTGAGGTGCGTAATCACTTCGACGAGAAGGTCTTTCGGTCGATGATTCCTCGCTCGATTCGTTTGAGTGAAGCGCCGAGTTTTGGGCAATCAATTTTCGAGTATGATCCGAACAGCACGGGTGCGAATGCCTACCGCTACTTGGCAGAAGAAGTGATCGAACGCTTCGATCTCGGCAAATAGTCCTGTGTGGCAGCGACATTCTTGTCGTGTCGGTATCAATTCTAAGGAGTGAGGGCGACTCGCCCTCGTTTTGCCTAAGTGGGCGAGTCGCCCACACTCCTATAGCTGTCGCCGTTTTTTCTTTGGTTCGATTATGAGCGATAAAAAACGACAAGAGTGTCGCTTCTACGATGCGCGATGCGCTAGCTTGTTGGTGTAATGGCAGACTCCGAACCGACTCCAGGTATACCTGTGCTGAATGATTTCTGTGATCATCTCGCCTTGGAGCGACGTGTCTCCGCTTATACGGTTCGTAATTATCGCGCTGCGGTTGAGCAATTTATGCGATGGATGCAAGGGCGGGGGGAATGGCATGACGATTTTACCGCGGTGCGACCGTTGGATGTGCGCTCGTATTTAATTGAAGAGGGGCGAAGGCTGGCGCGTCGCACGCTGCATAATCACGTGTCGGGGCTACGTGCATTTTATTTATACCTGCGTAAGCAAGGCTTAGCAGATTCGAATCCGTTTACTGGCGTGACGTTGCCGAAGTTAAGTAAGCCACTACCTAAGTTTTTATCTGAGTCACAAATGCGGGCCTTGCTGAATGCTCCGATTCTACTCTGGCAAGAGGGTAGAATCGGCGAATTCGAGGCTTTTCGCGATGCGTTGATCCTAGAGCTACTGTATGGTGGCGGCTTACGAGTGAGTGAACTCTGTGGGCTCAACCATGGTCAGATCGATTTGGAGCAGGGCGTGGCTCGTGTGCTCGGCAAGGGGCAGAAAGAGCGGCTTTGCCCACTGGGGCCTGTGGCGACGCGCTGCCTCGGTTTGTTTATTGATCGGTTTAAGCTGTCGGCAGAGTTGAATGTGCCAGTGGTGTGCCAGCGCAATGGTCGACGCATGGATCCGCGCCAGGTGCAGAAACTCTTAAAGACGCATCTCGCTGCTGCAGAACTGCCGTTGGATATGACGCCGCATAAGCTGCGGCACTCCTTCGCCACGCATATGCTGGATAATGGTGCGGATCTGCGCACCGTGCAGGAACTGCTGGGGCACGCCAATTTATCGACCACTCAGATTTATACCCATGTGTCGATTGCCCGACTCAAAGAGGCGCATAAGCAAGCGCACCCGCGGGCTTAGTGTTAGCAGAGTCTTGATTGGGCAATTTGGACGGGGCGTTTGTTGGTGTTGTCGCCTGACAGTGGCGAGTGGGCGATTCGCCCACGTAAAGCGGATGTGGATGTAAAAGAGGGCGAGTCGCCCTCGCTGGTTTACTTATCTTGCCGCGCGAGACACAAAAAAGGCGATTGGTATCAGATACCAATCGCCTTTTTGTTGAATGAATGACTTGAAACTACTCGGCGCTGGCGCCGACTTTTTCGAGCACGGATGCGACGTCTAAGAAGTCGTTGCTCTGAGTCGATACAGTGACCTCGCCGAGGTTGAGTTGCTCGACGATTTCGAAGGCAACCAAGTTCTCGCCGCCCGGGGTGTTGAGCGCGGTGGCTTTGAGGCGTTCGCCTTCGGCGGTCGCTTCTTTCTCAAGCAGCGTACCTTTGGCTTCGAACTCGGCCTTATACAGATCGGCGTCGGCCTTGAGCTTCGCCGCGGTGAGTCGAGCATCCGCGTTGAGCTGTGCGATCTCTTTATCGGTGTCGGCCTTCATTGTGAGCTTCTTCGCAATGAGCTCTTGCTCGATGACGCGGACCTTGGCTTCGGTTTCGGCTCCGATACGGTTGGTCTCGCCCTTTTTATCTTCGGCTAGAGCGCGGGACTTGTTGAGCTCCACGTCTTGGTCGGCGAGTTTCTTGTCTAGAATCTTACGCTCATAAGAGGGATCGAAGGCAATGTCGCGGATGAGAATGTCAATCAGGTCGATACTGCTGTCTGCAAGTTCAGCTTTGAGGTCTTTTTTGGCTTCGACTGTTTTGACCCGACGCACTTCAGGATCGTAGAATTGTTCGGTGAGCATGGTGCCAAAGATATCACGGATGGTCTTTTGCACTTGGTCGCGGACGATGCCTTTATAGCGAGCCTCGGAGCCGAGTTCTTGGTAGAGCTTGTGCACTTCGTTGGGACTGACGCGGTATTTGACTGTGACGTCTAGGCGCACGGTGTAACCGTCTTTCGACTTAAGTTCAACTTGGCCAGTGCTGCCTGATAAGGAGGCATCGAGGTAGCGCTGCGAAGTAGAGGACAGAAAGCTATAGATTTTCTTAGTCTCACGCCGCTCTTGCTCCGTGGTGAACTCGGTGGTCTGCACCGTCGAGTCGAAGATCTTCCAAGTGTCGAGTAGCGGCAGGTTGCGATGCCAGCCTGGGCCGAAGTCCTCAAGGACCACGCCTTTTGAACCAAAGACGGCATATTGCTGAGTGCGTACCCCGGTCTCGCCGAGATCGATTTTGATAAATAGGAAGTTGGCGGCAACAAAGACGCTGACTGCGGCGAGTATGATAAGAGTGGAGAGCAGTTTTATAAATTTCATGATAGTATGTATCCGTATGGCAGTGGCTTATTTAATGGCTGGCTTCTTTTTGGTCACGGCCGCTTCGTCCTTGTAGCTGAGGCGCTCGGTTTTACTTTCGATCGTAAAGGGTTGTCCGGTGATTTTCATGTCACCCACTTTGCTGGCATAGGCACGGCGGACTAAGTTCATGCCGCCGATGCCTTGGTAGGCGTTGGCAAGTGCAGTGAGTGCTTCGCCTTCAGCCTTGGCTTTGACGAGGATACCTTGCGAGTTTTTGTCGCGCTGGTAGAATGTGGCATCGGCACCGAGTTGGGTATCGATCACATAGGCTTCAGCATCGAGCACGTCGCGTTCGGCATTGGCGGTGGCTTCGACGATCAGTTTTTGCATCTCGCCGGAGTAGGTCGCTAGGAATACTTCCTTCTTCTTGGTGGCTTCGACGACGCGGAAGATCTGATTTTGGCGAGCGGCTTTGGCTTTGGATATTTGCTCTTCGACTTCTTGGTCGGCGAGCTTTTTGGCGCGGATGCGTTCTTCGTATTCTGGGTGAAAGCTAAACTTTTCCGCAATGACGCTAGACACTTCGATACCGTAGGATTTGAGCAATTTGTTGAGTTCTTCCATCGCCGTTTGCGCTTTTTGATTACGCACGCTGGCGTCGTAGAACTCTTCGGTGGTCATTTCACCAAAGACGGCGCGACAGACAGAACGTGAATAATCGCGCACCCATTTGTATTTATAGGCGTCACCGAGGCCGGAGGTGGTGACGGTTTCTTCAACCATGTCGCGGCGCAGTTGATAGTTAATCGTGAGATCAAGGAAGACGTCTGAACCGTCGACAGTTTTGATGCGCAGGTCGTCGCGGTTACTACGTTCGCCACGATTTGGATCGGCTACCATTTCCAGACGCTGCACGGTCATATCAAGCAGGTGGAAGGAGTTAAGCAGACCGTTGTAGATGTTGGTGCCCGATTTTTCGATGACGGTGATGTCGCCAGTGACGTTGTTCACCTTAATGCCGACTTCGGTGCCGGAGACGCGTTGCACGCGAAAGTTAACCATTAGAAAAATGGTCAGCACGGCGATCGCAATGAGTAACAGGGCGAGTGAGCCTCTGAAGCCTTGCAGCGCTGGGAAGATTGGAGGTTGGCTACGTTGATTTGGAAAATTTACTGACATAATGTCTCTGGGTTAAGGAAGTGAGAATGTGTGAGAATGTGTGAATGTGTGTGAATTTTTGCGAAGTAGCGGTGGCGCTTATATCTCGATAACTGAATGGATAGGTGCCTGGGATTTTTTTAAGAGCACAGAATTATGTAATTTTTTCGTTCCAGGAGATAACTCATGTGGTGTTTCTGGTCGCAAGGCATAGCGCGGAGCAAGGCGGTAGCAAGAAGACAAGGGCGGAGAGGCATTTAAGCAAGCGATCTTCTTGTTTAGTACTTAAATAGATGGTAGTCTTGATTTTTTTGTAGGGTCTGTAAAGAATTCAAAAAAATAGCTGCTCTGCTAGTTTGTAACCTAGGAGATTCTTTCTGTCGGTTAGCTTTGATAGAGGTAATTATTGAGCGCTTTTTGAAAGTCGAGGGCCTGGTAGGGTTTGCAAATATAGTCGTCCATTCCCGCTCGCAGACACATTTCTTTGTCGGCGCTTGAGGTGTTCGCAGTTAGTGCGATAATTGCAATTCTCTGCTTGTGAGCATCTTGCGTAAGCAAGTCGGCTGCTTCGAGTTTTCGGATTTCGAGAGTGGCATCGAAGCCGTCCATTATCGGCATTCTGCAATCCATAAAAATAATTGGATAGTATGTCTGCTTTGTTAGTTCGATTGCCTCCGCGCCGTTATTTGCCAAAGTGACATCGTAGCCCATTTGCTCTAATATGGTTAAGCCCAGTTGTTGATTTAGATCATTGTCATCGACCAGCAGGATTTTCGCGAGTGACTCAGTGCTTTTATTCGCGTCTATTGGCGTGAATTCTTGGATGCGAGTATTGCTTACTTCCTTTGAGACACTAAAGGGAATTTCGACGACCATCGTGGTGCCTTGACTTGTGGGACTCGTGGCATGGATCGTCCCATTCATGAGCCCTGTCAGTCTCTGGCAAATCGACAAACCGAGGCCGGTGCCACCATATGTTCGGGTAGTGGAAAGGTCTGCTTGGGTGAATTGTCTAAAAAGGTCATCAACCTTGTCTGGAGCAATGCCGATTCCTGTATCGGCAACGCGAATACGAACAGTCCCCGTCTCTTTATTCCCAATCCACTCTAGGTGGGTGGAAACGCTACCTTTAACGGTGAATTTCAGCCCATTGCTGACTAAATTGACGACAATTTGTTTGAGGCGTGTCGGATCGCCTAGGACATATTCGGGGAGGTCTCCCTCTACTTTTGTATTCACGATGATGCCTTTCTCGGCGGCCTGAATAAAAAAGCTGCCAGTCACGTTCTCAATAACTTCCTGAAGAGAAAAGGGAATGTTCTCGAGTTCCATCTTGTCGGCCTCGATTTTGGAAAAATCAAGAATGTCGTTAATCAAGCTGAGCAACGCGCCGCTGGAGGATTGGATGTAGCTGGCCCAGATGTGTTGCTCCGAAGTAAGTTTACTAGAGTATAGAAGTTGAGTAAATCCGATAACACTGTTCATCGGTGTTCGGATCTCGTGGCTCATGATGGCTAGGAAATCGCTCTTGGCTTCATTCGCTGTCTTAGCCGCTAATTCAGATCGAATGGCTTCCGCTTCAGCCGTCTTTCTAACGTTAATTTCTGATTTTAAGAGTTGGTTGGTTGCGGTAAGTTCATCAGTTGTTGATTCGATTATTTTCTTACTTCCGATTAGTGATTCGTAACTGTAGGCAGCAAATGCCAGTAAGCATGTAAATAGAGCGCTAAGTACTCCAGCGCTGGTGGCAGTGTAGAGAGTCCCTCCCACATATTCCGACCCTCGTTGCCAAGTCGTGGTAAATATTTGGCCACCGAGATCTAAGGTGCGTACTTGGTCAAAATCGAATGGCGATTTAGCCTCTCGGTTCGTCATGTTTGAATAGACCAAGGCGTCCAGACTGATTGAATCACTGTCGTAGACCGAAAAGTTGATTTGCTCTGAGTTTTCATCTCCAAATACACCAGCCACGAAGAGCTCAGTGATAAAAGGCGCATATGCGAAGCTAAGAAGGGCCTGCTTCCTTTGCTCGGGGGTAGTGATGGGATGTCCTGGCTTATAAGCGGGCACATACAGTAGGAATCCAGGCCGTGCTTCCCCGTCTTGAATGAGTATGATACGAGTGGTTATTTTCGGCTCGCCGCTGTTCCTCGCAGATAATGCAGCATGCAGGCGACCCGTCTCGCTAGAAAGCTTCAATCCAAGGGCTGATAAGTTAATATCCAGTGGTTCAATGTGTGTGATGATGAGGTGTTTTAACAACGGGTCATGGTTTTCTGGGGCGGTGACATTTGGTACATTCACCACGGGTTGAGACTGCAGAGACTCACTTTCGATTTTCTGCTGAAATTGTTGGTGTTGCTCAATCGAAGTAAAAGGCAGACAAAAGCCAATGCCGTTGATGCCTGGATAGATTTGCTGGATTTTTAGGGAATCTACATAAATGCGCCACTCTTCTCGGGTGACGCGATTCGAACTGACATAGTAACTAGCCGCTCCTCTAAGTAGGTCCACATAGCTGTTAAAGCGGCTGGAAATTGCAGATTCAGATTCAGTAACGAGTTCATTAAAATGAATCTCATCTAATTCCACGGAGTGCTGGCGTATATAACTATAAATCCATACGCTCGTTGCCCATCCGATCAGAAGGATGAGTCCCACAATTTTCAACTGCTTAGTTGGTGGGCGCCAGTAATAAGCGTAATCTGATTCTTTTCTGAGCATATTATCGTACAAGCTATATATCGTTAATAATTAAACATAACTTTTTAAGAATAGAAATTATTGTGATAAAACAAGATTAATTTCGATTTTTATCAGGTGTTCTAATATGTTGTAAATTAAAAATGGTTAGTGTGTGTCGATTTGAAGTTAGTACAGAATAAAGCTGTACTGCGCCGAGTCGGCGCACTTTTCGATAGGACTTGCGAGTGCCTGATAAATGAATTTTTGGGCACTTGCGCCCGCCTGTCCATGGCTGGACCAGTACGCGCTCGACTCGCGATTCATCATTCGGATACTTGGCTCAGTGTCAGAAGAAAATATTGTCATTAAACAACGTATCAAGGCAGCGGCGCATTCGCTGGGCTTCCATGCCTTCGGCGTTGCAAAGGTGCCGTTGGAACTGCGTGGGGACTATTATCGAAAGTGGATCGCTGCAGGGCAACACGGCACGATGTCGTGGATGGAGCGAAACAACGATCGCCGCCTGCACCCCGAGCAACTGCTACCTGAAGCGCGCAGTATTATAGTGCTTGGTATGAATTATTATCAGCCGGACCCAGTGCGACCTTACCGTATCGCGAAATACGCGCTAGGAGACGACTATCATAACATGATGCTGCGCTACTTGAAAAAGTTGTGCCGCACGCTACGCGATGATTTTGGTGGTGTGCAGCGTCCTTATGTCGACACCGGACCGCTACTGGAAAAGCCGATCGCCGCGGCCGCGGGCATCGGTTGGCAGGGCAAGAGCACAATTCTAGTCGAGCCGAAGCGGGGCACTTGGTCGTTTTTGGCAAATATTGTAACGACGCTCGACCTGCCCGCCGATGAGCCAGTCAAGGATCGCTGCGGTAGTTGTACACGTTGTATCGATGTGTGCCCGACGGGGGCGATTACTGCCCCCTATCAACTCGATGCGAGCAAGTGTATCTCGTATCTAACGATTGAGCATGATGGGCCAATTCCGCTACAGTATCGTACCGCGATCGGTGATCGACTGTATGGCTGTGACGAGTGTCTAGATGTGTGCCCGTGGAATAAATGGGCGACGCCGACCTTGGAAGCGAAGTTTTCGCCCCGTGAGTTGCCGCCGCTTCGTGAGTTGTTGGCGTGGGATGAGGCGACATTCAGTGAGCGTATGATCGGCTCGCCAATGCGACGGCTTAAGCTGCCCCGCTTCCGGCGTAATATTTGTGTGGTACTGGGCAATGTCGGTCTGGCCGAGGACTTACCAGCGCTGCAGATTGTCGAATCTGGGAGCGACGCGATGGTTGCCGAGCACGCAGGTTGGGCGATTGCTCAAATTAATCAACGTCTGTCCGTTTGAACAAAACACAGGTTTTATTTCTTGAATAATTGACGTTAGGATTTGAATCTTTGCGGAGAGTAACGATTGTCATACCTAACGATGAAATTCAGACTTTAGGCCGATTTCTATATTTAAACCAATCAACTAATCAAACACATATGATGGAAGAACAATCAACCGCAGGCCCAATGATGGAAAGCATCGCGAATTTCGGACTCAAAGTCGTGGCCGCAATTATTATATTAATCGTGGGCCTATGGGTTGCGAAAAAGGTCAAAGCACTGTTCGCGGCAGCTTTGATCAAAAAAGAAGTGGATGCGACGCTGATCGGGTTCTTTTCCAGTATGCTTTACGGAGCGATTGTGGTATTTGTTGCCATTGCCGCGATTGGTAAGCTTGGTATCGAGACGACTTCATTTGCTGCGGTGGTGGCAGCGGCAGGCTTGGCGATCGGCCTCGCGCTGCAAGGTTCGCTTTCGAACTTCGCTGCCGGAGTGTTACTGATTCTGTTTAAGCCTTTCAAGGCCGGCAATTTCATCAAGGCTGGTGGCGAGATGGGTGTTGTCGTGGAAGTGGGGCTGTTGATGACTGAATTGAAAACTCCAGATAATGTTAAAATTATCATGCCGAACTCAGCGGTCATGAGCGGTTCGATTACTAATCTTTCCGCTCACCCGACTCGTCGCATCGATATGGTGGTTGGTGTCGGATACGGGGATGACCTAAATAAGGCGAAGCAACTGATGCTTGACCTACTCGAGGCTGACGCGCGTGTGCTAAAAGATCCGGCTCCGCAGATTGAGGTCGAAAATTTAGGTGATAGCAGCGTCGATTTTGTCGTGCGTCCTTGGGTCAACGCTGCTGATTACTGGGGTGTGAAGTTTGATTTCACTAAGGCAGTTAAAGAGAAATTTGATGCGGAAGGTATCAGTATTCCATATCCGCAACAGCAAGTGCATATGTTACAAGTGGACGCATCGTAACCGGTCTACCTCGCGTTTTCAGGCAACCGCCGAAGCGATTCGGCGGTTTTTTGATGGCGATTCATCGTCGAAGACAGGACTCGGAGTAAGACCGATTCACCCACATTGAGCCGATGTATAACATATAAAAGAGTGTGAGTCACGGTTGCTGCTTAGGGTTGCAGATTTCCGTCAGATACTTACTAGTCGTAGTATGAAAAGTTTTGAAGATTTTAGGACGTCGCGCGAGAAGATGGATCCGAGCACACGGAAGCTGTCGGAGCACCAATGGGGGCAGGCCTATGCGGCCTATTGCAGCGCGCGTGAGAACTCGCGAGGTGGGCGTTCCTCTGCAGCCAAGGATGGTTCACCGCGTAGGCGCAATTCTAATCATTCCAGTGCGGCGGGTATGCATGGTCCTTCGGCACTGTCTGCTTCTGGTGCATTGAAGGCACACGTTCGTGCCGAATCGGCCTATGCGGACCTTCGTTTGATTGTCGATTTGCTCTCATGGGTGATCTTAGCCACCATTCTGATTGTTACGATTTTACAGGCCATGCTGTTTTCATTGCCGGCGGCGACTGGGGTGGCGTTACTCTCTGGTGCGATCAAGGCGTTGGCGGTGGTGGTGCTTCGTTTGGTCGTACATGTCATTATCGATATTTCAGATGTGGCTTTGTATCGCGCCAGCGTAGCGCAGCGGACTGCCTCAGCTTCTACTAACGATTAATTTGGCATGTATCAGGTCACGCAGCGCTGGCGATTTTTTCTGAGTTTTATGCTGTGTGCTGCCAGCGTTTGTTCGGCGGTTGACAGCGAATTTACTGTGCTGGCCTACAACGTAGAGAACCTGTTCGATCTCGACGGCATTGCGATTTATAAGGACTACATTCAAGACGAGCCAGATGATCAGTTTACCTATGGGCGACCCAAGTTACTGACGAAACTGCAGAATATTGCAGCCGTATTGAAAACCTTTAACGCGGGGCTAGGGCCCGAGCTGATCTTATTTCAAGAGCTCGAAGCGGACTTCTCTCCGCAGAGCTCGGTTGAGAATTTGGCGACCTTTCTCGAGCAACACCACGCGATCAGTGTTGCGCAAATGCTAACAACTGATTGGCGCTCGGAGTATGCTGGCTTGCCTGCGCAAGCGTGGCTATTAAAAGCGTTGAGTGACGCTGGTTTGGTCGGCTATTCGGTGGTCGTTGCCCCTTCGAAGGGATCAGATGCTGGGATCGCACATACGAATGCGGTATTTTCCCGTTTCCCTATTCAAGAGGTGCGACGCCATGAGTTGCTAAAGGCGCGAGACATTCTGGAGGTGACGCTGGATGTCGCCGCGCACCCACTGACGGTTTACGTTAACCATTGGAAGTCTGGAGCGTCGAGTCCGTCTCGCGAACCGATCCGTGTGCAGAACGCCGAGGTGCTGCGAGCTTTAATCGATGCGCGACTCGCGACCGATCCGATGGCGGACATTATCATCGGCGGTGATTTGAACTCGCACTACAATCATTCGATCCTGTATCCAGACTTGGAGACGGGGATTAACGATGTGCTGGGTTCGCAGGGCGATGAGCTGGGAATTCGTGAGCTTGGCGGCGTAGATCTCTATAATCTTTGGTTTGAGCTGCCGCCAGAGCAGCGATACTCTGAGGTATGGCGAGGGCGCCGCGGCTCACTGATGCATTTGCTGGTGACTCGTGGGCTGTACGATCAATTGGGAGTTGGTTATGTGGATGGCAGTTTTCAGTCTGTTATTCTACCTGGGCTAAATGCTGATTTGCTCGGTCGGCCGTTGGAATGGACCTTTGCCGGCGAGACCGGGGGTGGGGCGACGGACCACTTTCCCGTCGCTGCGCGGTTTACACTCGGATCGGGCCGTGCTGGCGATTTTGTTGCTCTTGAAAATCCGAGCGTGGGCGACGACGCCTTGGGTTTTGAGATGCCACTCGGCTACGAAACCGGCATGCAGTTGCCGTTGGAGGGCGCTGCCGTTCTCTCGCAGATCGCTGATGCCGAGCTCGGCCCATTGGTCGGACGTTTGTATCGAATCGACGCGCGCGTGCTCAAAGTAAAGCCGATGACGCTCGAAGTGGCAGGGCAGCAGTGGGCCGCCTACGCACCGGATAAGTCCGTGTATGCGCAATTGAAACAAATAAAAATGGCCGAATCGCCGACTGCGATGGTGGTTAAGCTAGGTATTTGGAAGGGCAAACGACAATTCGTCATCGAAGGGATCGAATAGCCAGCGCCAGGGCTATTGCCAACACCGGGTCCCTACGGACTTGCGCCCCTGCGTGAATTCGCCCAACTTGCTCGATTTCCATGAGTAAAAACTTCTACATCACCACCGCAATCGACTACGCAAACGGCGCGCCGCACCTCGGCCATGCCTACGAAAAAGTGCTGACCGATATCGTCGCACGCTTTCGTCGCCTGCAAGGCGACTCGGTGAAGTTCGTCACTGGCCTAGATGAGCACGGCCAAAAGGTACAGATGTCGGCGCAGAAGCAGGGCATCGAGCCGCAGGAGTTCTGCGATGGTCACGCGGCTAAGTTTCAAGGGCTCTGCGAACGCTTAGAGATAACCAACGACGACTACATCCGTACCACTGAGCCGCGTCACAAAAAGGTCGTGTGCGAGATTTTGCAGAAGCTTTTTGATGAAGGCCAAATCTATAAGGCCGACTACAACGGCTACTACAGCCAGCGTCAGGAGCAGTTCGTCACCGAAAAGGAGAAGGTCGACGGCAAATGGCCTGAAATCTTCGGCGATGTCGAACAAGTCGTCGAAACCAACTATTTCTTTAAACTCGCGCAGTATCAGGACTGGTTGATCGAAACGATCGAGCAAAATCCAGAGATGATCTATCCGCGCTTCCGTAGTGCCGATGTGATGCAGTTTCTCAAGAAGGAGCCGCTCAACGATCTCTGTATTTCCCGTCCTAAGTCGCGCCTAGAGTGGGGCATCGAGCTACCATTCGACTCGGAGTATGTGACCTATGTGTGGTTCGACGCCTTGACAAACTACATTACCGCAGCGGGCTACGGGACCGATGAGTTCGAAAAGAACTGGCCAGCCGATTACCATGTTATCGGTAAAGATATTTTAGTGCCACCACATGCGGTTTACTGGCCGATCATGCTCAAGGCATTGAACCTTGAATTACCCAAGCATTTCCTGGTTCATGGCTGGTGGTTGAGCTCTGGTGCAAAGATGTCTAAGAGCACGGGCGAAGTGGTTGATCCGCTTGATTTGATCGAGCAGTTTGGCACCGATGCATTTCGCTATTTCGTAACGCGTGAAATGAACGTGGGTCAAGACAGTGAATTCTCAATTGAGCTCTTTATGAGCCGTTACAATAGTGACTTGGCCAACGACCTCGGCAATTTGGTGAGCCGCTTACTCAACATGGGCAGCCGTTACTCCGAGGGCAAAGTGCCCGCAGCATCTGTCGATGAGCAGCCAGAGAAAGACCTTAAAGGACTGTGGTTGAAGACTCAGGATGAACTGATCCCATTGTTCGAAGGGTTTCAGTTTCACAAGGCTTTGGATCGTATTTTTACCTTCATTTCAGGGATCAATAAATATGCCGAAACACGTGCGCCGTGGCAGTTGGCTAAGTCTGACGCTCCTGAAGACCAAGCGAAGTTGCAAACCTCGCTGGCTACCATGGCTGAAGCCTTGCGCCTTGGAGTCGTCATGCTGACACCGGTGATGCCAGAGATTTCTGATAAAATTCGTGGCTTGGTCGGCGCCGATAATTTTGATCGCCTTGAAGGTCAGCTGGAGTGGGGCAACACCCTCGAAGGCAAAGCCCTCGGCGAAAAGACGATTCTCTTTCCCCGCCCGGAAAAGAACTAGGCTTCGCGCTGTGCCAGCGACACTCTAGTCGCTGCGCATGCGTCGGCTTTCAGCGCCGCTGCGTCTGGTGATATTCTGTTGGTTGAACAAAATGAATGCTATCACACCAGTGAGCCGCGATGGCGGTCGAAAGCTCAATCAAGGCGTGATCGCATTTTTTTGTCTGATGAACAAAGTGGTGGTGCTCAAACGAAGGACGTCTGAAGAGGGCTGCCTATCTGTAAATGAACGACAAGGGCCCTTGTTGTACTGACTAAATGCCTGATGATAGCACAAAGTGGTGAATTATTTCTACCCAATCACGGAGTACAAAGGCTCAATATTGTCAATCAGAGAGGCCGCCGTATGTCGTCTATGAGGACAAGTGATTCCTAAAATCCTGCGGCCTGTTTAGATGTTGATTTTTGATTTAGAATTTGAGGATCGGTCTGTTGAAATAAGGGTTGAGCTGAAATGATAATTGATACTCGGGCAGCAGGGCAGAAACAGCCTAGGCGGCAGGCGAGGCACCAAGACTGACTATCGCCTAGCGCTTCATCTACGTTGATTTGGAGTGTAATAAAGCTGGACTGTATTTTTGAGCGAACTGTGATTTTGGTCTCCATTGGAGTCTTCGCGTCTATTGCGCATTGAAGCGCAATGCTTTCAAGCTGTTTGGCGATGTCGTAATCTGGAGATTCGATTAAGCATTTCATGGCAATTAGGTCGGCGTTCTGGGTTGAAGATTGAGTGGTGAGAGTAAAACTTTGTAGTCTTTATAATAACAATAGAGACGGTGAATTTCCACCCGCTGGCGGAGTCAAAATAACCCATTAGCAGGATCGGCGTCGTCTGAGCGAGGCGCATTGACTCGAGCCGACTAGCTACAAAAAAGCCCACGGAGTTTCACTCCGTGGGCTATAAACAAAACAAGTCTTACGGGAAAATCTTAGAAGCGACCGCTGAGTGAGAATGTCGCGTTGAGTGGCGCTCCCACTGTAGCTTGGTGAGTGCTGTGTGAACTTGGGTAGTACTCTTCGTCGAGTAGATTCTCGATATTTACCTGTAGGCGAAGATTTTCGCTGACTTGGTAATAAGCAGCTGCATCGACTCGGAAGAAGCTAGGGAGCTCTGCGCTGTTGCTGTCGTTGATGTAGCTGGAGTCCTGATAGGTCGCTCCGAGACCGAGGCCGAGCTTTTCGGTGAGTTGATAGTGGTTCCAGATAGACAGCATCTGCTCAGGTATTTCGCGAGGATCGTTCCCAACTAGGTCGGCCTTTGAATGGTCTTTAATCTCGCCTGTTATGTAGCTGTAGCCAGCTGTGAGTGACCATTGATCGGTGAGTTGTCCGTTGAACTGAGCCTCAAAGCCTGTGACCTCCCTGTCGATCCTTACCCAGACTTTGTCAATTTGCTCGACGACGTCTTGATTGCCGTGAAAAACCGCAGCGGTGACGCTGTAGCCTGATGTGAAGTCCCATTTTACACCGGCTTCAAGGTTGGTGTATTCGCTGGGATCGAATCCTTTACCGCCAAGGTTGGCGAACTGTTCCCCGCTTGAAGGAACAAATGTTTCACTGTAGCTTGCATAGATCGAGATATTTTCCTGTGGCTTGTAGATGATGCCGGCACGTGGAGTGAACTCTTCGTCCTTTTGACCGCCGTCAGTGCCTCCTGCCTTGTTGTCCGTTACCTCGATGTCGAAACTGTCGAAGCGTGCACCAAGAACAAGTGTGAGCGCTTCAGAGAGCTCAATCTCGTCCTGCACGTAGATGGAGTAAACCGTAATGTCGGTTTCGGTGTCGTCGTTCAGATCGGTGAATGGTCCAGCGTTCAGGCCACCTGCGTTGAAACCAACGCCGCTAATATTACGCTGGCTGATGTTGAAAGTCTTTTTGTCTGTTGTGCCTCCTGATCCATCATCAAAATCAGGATTGTAGCGATCATTCGTAGAGGAGCTATGACTAAACTCAGCACCGAACAGCAGGGTGTGCTCGAGGTCGCCAGTTTGGAATTCGCTAACGAGATTGCCGGAGAAAACGAGGTTCTCACGCTTGGTAGTGTCTAGGTAGCCGTCGAGCGTGACTTTATCAGGGTCAGCCTCGTCGTAGCTTGCAGCATAAAAGTTCTGATAGAGCTTGTCGAAGTTAGTATACGAAGCGGTGAAGACACCCTTGAGAGTGTCGGAGAACTCATGCTGAAGCATCGCGCGCAGAGTATGTGCTTCGAACTCAGACTTATTCAGATCTGGATCGCCGAAGACGATATCGTTAAGCGCATCTACCGGTTTGCCGTCTGTGCCAGTTGGAATGCCGCGATCAATCGAGCGATCATAATTGATGTATTCATACGACACATCGAGTGTAGTCTTATCACTCAGTTGGAACTTGACGGTTGGATTCACGCCGTAGCCCTCACCATCGGAGAAATCGCGGTGATTTTCGAAGGTATTGTAGTAGGCATTGATGCGGAACGCAGTGTCTTCGTTGATGGTAACATTGCTATCAATTTGCGCTTCAGCTGCTCCAAAGGAGTCAATGCTAAGTTGGTAGCCGTTGAAGTCCTCACCGATGACACCTTTTTTAGTGACTCGATTGAGTACGCCACCAGCGCCGCCGCGGCCGAATAGCAGTGCATTCGGGCCACGCA
>Ga0209092_10000194_pt1 | contig 57862 bp, 74 predicted proteins | sample FraStrMetagenome_FD_187446 | JGI IMG/M metagenome (GOLD analysis project Ga0209092, IMG submission 187446) | Marine eukaryotic phytoplankton communities from Arctic Ocean - Fram Strait ARC3M Metagenome (SPAdes) (version 2) | ecosystem: Environmental > Aquatic > Marine > Oceanic | place: Fram...
CTGCAGTGGTTGTACCTGTTAAATCTGTATCTACAAATACAGGCATTGTTTTTAAGTCAGGGTAGTTTTTATATAAATTAGGATGATCTAATACATCACCTAACTCAGAATAATTAACATTTGCCAATGGTGCATTAATAGCTGAAGCTATGTCAGTGGCACTAAGCACAGTAAATTTAGATTCATCTACTTTAGCGTCTTTATCACTAAGCTCCCAACGATACTTACCGTCTTTACCCTCACTCCATCCTGCATCTAGTACAGCTTGTTTAGCTTTAGGTAAGTCAGCACCACGTGATATTTGTCTTATAATACTATGTACAGTATAATCTTCAGGCCCACCAAAATCTGTAGGAACAAGTTCTCCTAGTTCATTAAGTGTACCTGTGTCCATACCTGTCAAGTCTGCTATAAAAGCCTCCTTTATATCACCTTCAGGCAGATTTTTAGCGTACCTACCCATAAACATACCCAAGGCATTCTCAGGTAGCTTTTGTGTAGCACCTATTATACCTGTACCTACAGAGACATCAAACACATCGCCCATCTGAGTTTCAGTAGGGCTTTGCTCTCCTGTCAACAGCCTCTTAGGAGTGCTTACTACATCTACTGCACCCTCAAGAGCCGCTTTACCTGCCCCTACAACCTCATCTTTTGTAGGTAGTCTAGGGTTCTCTAGGAAAGCATCTGCTGCGTCTGTAACCTTTGTGCGAGTAGTGCGTTGATCAGGGTTGGGAGATACTGTATATGTATTACCTAGAGCAGTTTGACGTACAAGATTACCTGCATCGTCTTGTCCTACTATACGGTCAGACTCATCTGAATCCATAGGACGCTCAAAGAAAGGCACAGTAGGTTCAACAAAAGCTTCCTTAGTCTGCTTATCCTCGTCTTGCCTAGCTTGCATGTCATAGTAGTCATCTGCTGGCATTGCGCTAGGGTGACTTCTTTTGTATGGGCTAGTTACAGAACCGCCTTCGTTAAATTTTTTGGGCCTAAGTTGTGGCCTAAGACTTACTAAAGGTACAGGATTTCCTTTTTTATTTAGTTCAGTAAAAGGTTTAAAAATAGGGTCTATATCTGCTAATTCATTAACAAAATCTTGTGTAATATTATTTTTAGTTACCCTAACAATACCTCGTATATTCTTTTTTACATATACATCCTCACTACCCGAACCTTTTAAAGATACAGATTGACGCGCTCCATGATTGCCTCCAACAATATCTACAGAATCTCCTACCCCTTGCTTTCCATATCTATCTCCTGCATAAAAAGTTACATGAGTACCATCATCACTATTATTAGGTTTTAAATCCCATATTATAATATCACCTTCTTTAGCATCTTCAAGACTGTCTACAGGTGTACCGTACTTTAAATACGCATTAGCCCTTATTTTATTATAACTTTCTTCTGACTTATTTTCTCCATATTTAAGTTGATCAAATCCTGCTATTCCTAAGATATGATTTACAAACGCAGCACACCACGATGCTTTGTTTATATCAAAACCCTCTCCGTAAGGTCCGGGGCCAAGAGCTTCCTTTAAAAAGCCAATAACAGCAGGTCTATCTTTAATCTTATCAAAATTACTTAAAAGAGATTTTTCATTAGTCACACCTTGTGTTTCATTTCTTAACAAAAATCCTGCATCAATTATTGTGTCAATTAAACTTGTATTGTATGTATTTAATTTTGGCTCTGTTAAAAAGGAAGAACGATCAGCAACATAACGCTTCATCCCATAGTCATCAAGCTCATTAGCCTTACCAAATTCAGGATTATAGTCTTTGTATTGTTTTTCAAGGTCTTGTGCAGAAAACTTTATTTCTGGTTTATTAAATAATGGAGTTATTTTTTCTTCAAGTAACTTAGGTAGCTTAACTTTGTTTTCATCATTCTGAAACGCTTCCATAGCATCAGCTTGACGAGTTATCTCAGCTTGCTGACGCATACGACTTGAATCATCATAAGGCTTACCCGTAGTAGGGTCTATAATACTAGGGTCTCCACCTGTAGGATAACCCATTATATCTTCCATTTGACTTTCAAGTCTAGCCATTAGCGTTTACCTTTAGTCTAAGCTGCTTAAGCGCAGTCAAAGCGTGTACTGCACCCTGCATTCTATTCATAACTATAGGGTCATCCGTCTGTGAAAACATCTTGTAACTGTTTTGAATGCGCTCCTCTAGTTCAGCCTCAAAAGCATCCCATAAGGGTTTATCGTTTGCGAGTTTCTTTAGTTGGCTCATTTGTTGATTGGCCTTTGTACTAAGCTACGGATGTTCTCTGCTGAAGCTTTTTTACGTATGTTTCTTGCAGCGTCAGGCATAGGCACTACATCATCTGTGTCTTCACTCTTTAGCCTGTCAGGTAATACATCTATATAGTCAAAACTGTCAGGATCACTTTGTTGGCCCCAACGAATACTACCACCTTTACCTCCATAACTATGCAAAACTACAGGAATAGTATCTTCTCCTGCAGCAAGTAAAGCCATAGCTCTGTGACGCCCTTCATGCCCTGTAGCTTTTGCTGTACCATCCCCTAAGTTTTCAAATGTAAGACTTGGAATAGACCTAAAAGGCGTACCTTTTTCTACAAGCTCTTTTGTTACTTTTCTTGAGTCAGCCCTAGCCGGATCGTCAGGACTTACTTTTTCTGAAACTCTAAGAAAGTCTTCTATAGGCATATCAACAAGTATTTCTCTTGACTTGTCGTTTTGATTAGCCGCCCTCTTTAAAGCTTCAGGATCAAAGCGTTCAGGTTTAGCAGAAGTCTTACCCAAAGCCTCTACAGTCTCATCAGCTACATCATCGCCTGTACCCTTAATAGCCTTGGCAAGCTGCTTACCTAGTAAAACTCCTATGCTCATTATTGTGGCCTTCCAGTAAAGCCTTGTTCTCCCGGCGCAGGTGCAGAGCCTACTCCAATGTTACCGCCGCCTCCACCTGATGCGTCCTGTGGCCCTGTAGGAGCCTGTCCTGTGGGTGCTGCGCCTTGGGGTGGGGTAGTACCCGACTGGGGAACTCCTTCTTCTGGTGGCTGTGGTAGAGGCTGCTGGAACTGCTTCAGTATCTCCGCTTGGATAGCGGCGTCTTGTAAGCTGTTTGTGAGCTTCTCAGGGTCTAAATCCATGCTAACTGCAATCTCACGAATAAGGTAATCCATCTTAGCAAACGGTGCCAGTACAGGATTTTGTGCTACTTGCAAGAACTGCATCAAACGCTGGCTACGCACTTCGTTAGCCATCAAGCTCTCAGTACCCTGTGCGCGTACCTCTAAGTCACCCTTAATCTCAGGATCAAAGTCAAACTGCATGTTGAAGTTAAAGAACGCTTTACCTAAAGGCTTAAGCATGTAGTCATCTACGTTCTTAATTACATTCCGTATAGAACCATTAGCAGCAGACATGAGCATACTAATGCCAGAAGCTGTACGTCCGACACCTGAAACTCCTGTCTGACCATGAGCAAAGCTAGGGAAGCCTGTACTCTCATCTGCTAATACACGTGCCTTGTCAAACATCTGCATGTTCTCGCCTGACACGTTGGGGAACTTGGTTCCAAAAATAGCTTGTCCCGGCGCACCACCTTGTCTTCTAAAGACTTTTCCGGGGTACACGCTTAAATCTTGGCCGGGAACTAGGTTGGTTTCATCTACTTCAATAAGCATATTACCACTTAAGGCTGCATTGTCTACAGCCATACGCATGAAGCCATTCATAAGAGTTTGTGTATCATCCATATTTTCAGCTATACCTACACCAAAGAAGCTATATGGGTTAAGCTCATAAGGTACAGCGTAGTAAGGAATAAGTGCAGGTTTAAATGGGTTCATTACAAGACGCAAGACTTGATGGTTACATACCCAAATGTTTACGTTGACTTGCTCTGTATCTTTTAACTCTTTAGGAATATCTACATCGTACTCTTCAAGGACTTCTCTATCAACGAAACCCCAGAACTCATGTACTTCATAACGCTCTGCTTTACCGCTTTGAGCGTCATCCTCCATAGCTTGCTCCCACCATTTCTTCTCATAGGACTCACCCATAGCAAGAGACTTATCAATGGCGTTATCACGAAAGAAAGGTCTACCCTTTAATGCACGAACCTGTGAGCGTGACATCTTGTGTCGCTCTACGATATACTCAGCCTCATCCATGTTAGCAGCATCAGGGTCAGGATAGAAGTTCCAAATAGAAACATGGCTAGTAGATGGTACAGTCTTAATGGTTGGCTTGTACTCACCTTCTTCATCCCAATTAGGGTACTCTTTATTTACAGCAAATGGACCCTTCATAATACCAGTGCCAAATAAAGCAGTCTCAAAGGCAGCTAGGCGCAGTTGCTTGTTAGCCCCTGACTCTTCTAGCTGATCATGTACTTTCTTTTGCATCTTCTTAGCTGCAACAAGTGCAGGATTAAAAGTAATGCTTGTAGGGAGTGTACCTTGACCCTCAATAAGTTTATCTTCTACAGGCTCTAGCTTCTTAGCCATGCCACCTAGACGCTCTCGTAAAGATTCTATAGTCTCTCCGGGTTGTAGTCTTGATTCTTCAGAGCTAAACATAGGCGGGGTAAACGCCTCTTTTAGTTCTTCCATACCTTCCTCTGCTTTAGGTGAAGCATCAAAGTGTACGGACTCAGCCACGCCCTCTGGGAGCGTAGTAGGATCAATAGCTAATGGAAACTTGTGACTACCAAAGAGTACATCTACAATCTGACCATATGCAGCCAGTGTTTTAGTTTTAGTTACCTTGACAAATACACGCGACTTTTCAGTTTCAGTAAATTGGACTTCGTTGTTGTATATACCACGGTAGTTACGGTAAGCATCCATCCAACGTGTTTCGTCTGTCATACGAGCATCTTCTGCACGTTTGTAACGATCCATTACTAGATTAATAATGTGACCTGTCTTAGGATCATGCATACTTTCAGAAGTAACGTCTTCAATGTGAGAAGACTCGCCTGACTCTAAGTTAGTTTCAAAGTCTGTTGTGAAATCATCTGGGTCCATATTTAATATCCGAATACTGGATCAGCAGCTTGAAAACCGCTTCTCTGTGTTGAAGGGTTGAAATCCCACAAGGAACTTCTAGGTCTTGTCATGATACCATACCTTAAAGCATCGTACAAGTGATCTTCTGCGTTTGTATCTACGTCTTCAGGGTTACGCTTATCTAAAGGTATGCTAGGTATCTGTGCTATGCAGTTGGTGCAGGTAGAAAAGAATACGAGTTGGGGTTCCTCAGTAAACTCGTCTACCTGCAAACGGCGGTGTATCTCATTTTTGCCTGACACCCTAGAACCTTTAGAACGATCAGAAGGTCTCCAGCGACAGCCCTTCATAATCATTTGCTCCGCTAGACTAGGACCAGTGTCACCTCTTTTATGCCAAAGGGACGAGTCCAACACGCCGTATCTTATGGTGCCATCATCTGACTCTGCCTCTAATATTAAATCCGCTAAGTCAGTAGCAGTAACTTTGGTGACATACATTTCTCTATAAACTACAAGCTGCTCAGAGGGTGATACGGCAAACCACACAACACCTGTCCAACTGCCGTAACCGTAATCGCAAGCTCTGAACTTCGCCCAGCTATTAGGAATGTCATAAGGGTCAACAACGTGAATTTGTCTATTAAACTCAGGGAAGGCTGCACCCTCATTAACATCCCAGTTTCCTTCTAGTAGTTGCTTACGTTGATGCTCTGGCATAGATAGCAGCATAGTCTCATAATCGCCACTGTCAGCTAAGTATGGATTGTCAAACAAACTTGCAGGTATAAACCTACGCTTAAACAAAGGTTGACCTTCTTTAGTGTGACCTTTAGGGTACGCTAAGGTCTTCCCTGTTTCAATATCGGTAGCCCAAAAAGGCTTGTTAGGCTCAGACGGGTCAATAAACATCTTCTTAACCCAAGCGTGGCCTATAGAGCCGGGGTTTGTAGTAGCCCTCATGTACAAGCCTAACTCAGGTGAAGCACTACGTAAACGTGAGCGCATGTAGTTCCACGCAAACGGTGTATTCCATTGAGTTAACTCATCAAATGCAATGTAGTTAAACGCCTGTCCTTGGTAGCGCATAACGTCTTGGTCTTTATCTAGGTAACTCATCCAAATGCGACCACCTCTAGGTGTAACCCATTGAGACTTACGCTCTGACCACTTAATGCCCGGAATTGCTTTAGGGTACAACTCTTGGCTTTTCTGAATAAGTTCCCTAAGTTCCTCTGTAGTGTGGCGCACAAGCAACCCACTAAATGCGTGATGGTTTAAGTTACGTAAGGGGTCAGCGAGTGTAGCGTAGCTTTTACCGCCACCTGCTGCCCCACCGTAAAGTACTTCGCGCTCTCCTGACGCTAGATATTGAGTCTGAGGGCCGGGATTAGGTTGAAATACAATATTCTGTGCTTGTTCTACGTCAAACGGTGCAGGTATAACTGTGGCTGGCACTGTTTCACGTGAAACATTCTTACTCGGCTGGACAGGTGTAGTATCCTGTCCTTTCTTTTTCAAGCGTTTCGTACTGCGTGATCGCTTCTTGGAGCCTTTTGGCAAGCTTACGTTTGATTCTAGCAGTTGCTTTACGTTTTCGCTCAAGGTCTACCCTCTTTTTTAAGCCCATATGAGATATGCTTTTACCTGACTGTGTAGTTAACCAAGCAGAAACTTCTCTATAACTATATTGCTTTAAGTGTTTCTTTGCAAGCTCTAATAGTTCTAACTCTTTCTCAATAGGGTTTAACCAACGTTCATCTTTTGGGTCTATCTCGTAGCCAAAAGGTACAAACTTAACTAGCCTTGGTATTCTCTCCCAATGTCGTAGTTTCTTAGGCTTAGGTAACATCCAATAACCTAAGTCATTAAACGCAAAGTGTTTAGTCATCGTCACTTTCTTTAGGTGGCAAGATAAACAAACCACCACTAGCTTCTACTGCAACCTTCTCAGTCTTAACTATACCAGCACGATCTAAGATTTGACCTGCAGCTACCATCTTTTCTTTAATACCAAGCTGCGTAGGGTCAACCAAAGCACTACCGTAAGCAACCGCAGCTTTAGGCCCAAGTCGCGACATATAAGTCTTTGTAGCCTCAAATATCTCATCCTTTAAGCTCTCTACAATAGTCTTAGTAGATGAGCCATCAGCATAACCTGCAAGCTTCTTAGCTTGTACAACGTCACCTTGTGCTTCATCAAATAAGACTTGCATAAAGAGTTGTTGCTTTTCGTTTAGTACTCTACTCATGTTACTTTCCTGTACGGCTTGGCAGCTTTAGCCGCTTTTTTAGGTTGCTTAGAGAATTGCTTACCTTTTGCTGTATCTGCTCTTTTCTTCGCTGAAGACGCAGAGTAAGACTTAGAATCCATAGCTTTGATAGCACTAGCTGGCAAGTAACGCTCTCCTGTAGCCTTTGGACCTTGCGTAGAAGGTTTGCCACTCTTAGTTCTCCAATCCTGCTTAGTCCATGACTTAAGGCTCTTTTGACTTTTAGCTAAACCGCCAGAGTTCATCTTAGCGGCTGGCTTTTTCTTTGCTTTAGGTGTTTTACTTTTGTTTGGCATTGTGTTTCTTTTGTACTGCAAAGTTAGCAGCAAGGCTTGCCCCCTTGTGAGGAACAAACTTACCGTCATGCTTCATTAGTTTTAAACTGCCATCTTTTTGTTTCATCCAGTGATAACCTTTAGGTGCGTCTACTTTCATTACGTGTATCCTCCACCTTTTGCTTTGTATTGCTTGGCAACCATTTGAGCTTTACGAGCCGACCACTGTCCGGGGCTTCCACCTTTGCCGCCAGCCTTAACGGAGGCGACAAGAGACTTACGCATAGTAGGCTTAGTATAATTACCCGCCGCATTTACTGTTGAACCACCTTTAGCATAGCCTTTTGCTTTAGGTACCTTCTTTACCGTAGAACTTTTGCTTAATTTCGCCACGTGTGACTCCAATGTCTTTAAGCGCAGAATCTGACATATTAACTAACTGCCAGTATTGCACTCTACGCATTTGACTGTCTTGTAATGCTTTGATAAATGTTTTAAACATGGTATAACTCCTCTATGTATTACCAGAGATAGTTATACCATGCTTTGACTTAAAGGACTACATACAAGAATGCAATCCCGTTATGCATTATTTCTTCGCCTTTTTCTTTGCCATGCCACCATACATATAGCCTGACTTTTTAGTCATACCACCTGCAGCGTAAGCACCTTTAGGCTTCTTAGTTACAGGACCACCTTTGTTTTTATTCAGTGAAGTTTTAAGGCTAAGTCTAACACGATCTTTAGCTAAGTCTTTAGGAACACTTAAGTCATTTCTTTCAGCCCATTTAGCTAAACGAAATTGCTCTTTAGAACTAAGACCTTTATCTCCTGCTTTCCAAGCGTCAAGCTTTGCTGAATTTGTTGTAGGGTTAGCTTTACCATTGCCACCACCACTAGGCTGTACAGGCACAGACGGTTTAACAAGGGCTTCTACGCTAGGTTTAGGTTTAGCTGTTGAAGTCTTAGGGAGAGGAGTTGTGGTAATCTTTTTTTCACGCATTCCGCGATTACCCGGACCTTGTGTAGGGTTGCCACTCTTACTCAGTAAGCCATCTTTACGATCAGCTTTAGGCTTGTCTTTAGGTTTGACTTTAGGAATGTTTTTTAAGTCCTCCGCATAAGCGGCAATCATTATCTTACCGTTCTTATCTTTGTAGTACAAAGACCCTGCCTTTTTAGCTGCAGCAATACTCTTGTACTTATAAGCATTCTTTTGTGCTTGTTTAGCGGTCATACCTTTGTTTTTTAAACTGGCATTAATCCACTGTGTTAACTTACTAGCCATCTTGTGTAATCCCCTTTATGTTAATACAACACGAACTAGCGTACTTGTACTGCTACCTCGTCTGTAATTTAAAATTGTAGCGTTACCTATAGCTTTAGGTACAACAAGACTGTGAACACCAGCAGGTAACATAATGTCGTTATCTGTAATGTCAGCTTCTGCTGTAGCAAAACCTATATCTAAAGCGTGACTTGTCTCAATAAGCACCATCTTAGCGTTAGTGCAAACTACGTGTGTAGTAGCAGTATCACCTAGAGTAACTGCGTCTTCTACAGCCCATCCTAAGTGTTCTCCTACCAATGCGGCTTGGTCAACCATTGTGTTTTAACTCCCGTTACGTTTTCCTAGCGTTACGATCACGTGGAAACGATCTATTAGAGCTAGGGGATACAACAGCTAAGTTGCCCTTCCTGTTATCTAAAGGATTGCCATTTTTGTGATGAACGTCCTGCCCCGGTTTTGCTGCACTGCGTTTACGTGCAGCGTTGCGTGAGGCTCTCTTTTTCTTTTGCTCTGGTGAGGCGTGGTAGTTATCGTATTCTTTACGATAGTTACGTTTGCCTAAAGGAGGAGTTACAGATATCTTAGTTGGTCCTGACATTAGTAACTACCCCCTCTTTTATTATAGCAAATTAAAATTATGTGAATGGAGTTACTGAGTTGCCGTCACCAAAGAGGTGTCCCTCTACAACCCACTTGGAATCTGACAAGCAGGTGTACTCAACAATACCACCGACAAAACGTCCCTTAGTGTCAGCATCCATTACAAGCTGGTGATCAGCAGCGGCAGGAACAGCAAAAGCAGAGGTCTGAATGTTCTCATTAAGAACAACAACAGAACCTACTTCGTCTTTGTCATGCATCATTACTACACCCTGAAGGGTATCAGCAGATGTAGCTGCATTAATAGTAAGTGTACCAGTACCTGTAGTACCAATGTGGAACTTATAGTTAAGTCCAACAGCAGCAGCAGGTAAAGTTACAACAATCCCCGCAGCACGATTAAGACTAAAAATTGTACCTGACTCAGCAGCAAGCACAGTACGTGTTGCAGCAGTAATACTTTCAATAGGTTTCAACAGGGTTACTGCGCCACTAAATGCACCAGTGCCTGTTACGTCAATGCCATTACCAAATGTAATGTCTGATTGGTATTCTTCAATACCTTGTGTTAAAGTTGTAGTTGCCATGATATATTATCCTTTATAGCGTGTTACCATTTTGTTCTATCAGCCCAGTATGCTGCGCTGAGTTTTCCCTTTTTTATGTTTTTACCGTGTCTTGCTTTAAAGGATGCACGTTTTTTCTTCATCTTGTCGGATTCACCTTTTTTTGGCTTCCCGGCGGTCTTCGCTCCTTGTTCACCGAACCTGATGAGCTTAATGGTTGTACCTTCTTTCGCAAGAACGGCATGACTTTTTTTCGGGTGATCAGGGGTACGCTTCGGCTTGTTATAACCTGCAAATGTCTCTCCCCTGTAATCTATGCTCATATTGCAATACTACCTTACTGAAACGAAAAACGACTAAGGTTTCTGCCAAGTCTACGTCTGCCACCTGTAGCGCGTCTTGGCCCTCTAACAGCCATATTACGAGGGGTTGGACGCCCACCTCTACTAGGGATTACACGTCCACCTCTACTAGGGGTTGGACGACTAGGGGTTGGAGTAGCTGCTGGTGAAACACGTCCACCTCCGCGTCTACGCATCATTGCTAATTTGCGTCTTTGCATCTGTTGTAATCTACGACTTGACGGTCTTCGTCTGTTTGGCGTTGATTTTTCTTTCATAATGCCGATTGGAGATTTGCGTGTATCGGCTGTCGGCGTTGGGTCGGCTGTCGGCGTTGATACTGCTGTCGGCGTTGCTTTGTTTGCAGCATTAAACTTATTACGTGCATTCACAGCCGATTTGTTTGCAGCATTAAACTTATTACGTGCATTGGCGGCGTTAATGTCTACTGATTTTGGAACAGCTTTTGTATCCCCACCTACATGATAAGTAGTCTTCATTTGAATGGGTTTAGCTTTAGATGGCATTTTATTTATTCTCCAATATATGTATTTAATGGTATTTGATAGCCAATAACAAGGCCGTAGTTTTTTCCTTCTTTTCCAATAAGAACATAGTAATTATCAAATACCAGTCTTGTTGTAGGTATAATTGAGGCATTATAACCAGAAACAATTACTGTTTCAATAGATAAACCTTCAAATAACTCATTTGATCTTCCAAAATAAAAACTCGTAGTTTCCAACGAATTATAGTATCCACCTATTATTAAATTTTCGTGCCTTATATCAAAAAAGGGATGTACATTATTGTAACCTCTATCAAATCCTATGTGGGCAGATAGTGCTAATCCTAATATAAACTCCATAATCTAAACATCTACATCATTTCAAAATGTGGAGCATCAATAAATGGCCTGCGACCTTGAGAACGGCGTAGGTCTACATAGCTATTCATAGCTTCTTCCATAGAACCGTCCCACTCAGCAATGTTACCTACACTCCAAGCAGCACCCCACTTAACAGCTACACCGTGAATACGTGCAGCGTCAGCCATAGCGTCAGCTATCTCGTCATACATATTTAAAGCCCAAGTAACGTTAGACCCTACGTAAGCTACAAGATCAACTGCACGACCCTCTAAGTGCTTGCTTTTCATGGTTTGTGATGCACCCTTAGCTACCAAAGCTTCCTGCTCGGCTAATGTACGCATACCGCATGTCACACCAAAGTCAACTTTAGTCATGTCAATAGCTGTGTTAACTACAGTTATTAGTCCTGCATCAATACCGCCAAGACGATCAATACTACGTGATGATAACTTAAACCCCATTTTGTTTCTCCTCTATGAGCTTTGCTTGCTCTCGTATTAACTCTTGCTGTTTCTCTAATGTAATGTATTGCCTATCCAAGTTACTTAACTGTGGCATTTTTATCACTACATTATTACTTCTTTCCAAAGAACTTACTCACTGAACGCATTCCTATGGAAGCTGAAACAATACCACCTAATGCAATCTGATACCACTGAGGCATAACCTCCAACGCTGCAAAACCCCTAGCTACTATATCGTTACCCCAATCACCACAAAAAGCTAAGATAAGCGGAATGCTAAACAACAAAGTAATCCATTCATCCTTCCAGCTATTCTCAGTAGCCCTCATAGCTTCTAAGTCCCAATCTAACTCACCTGTAAGCTGCTTTTTCTTTATCTCAGCTTCAGTGAGTTTAATCTGGGTCTTGCCATCAATGATACTTGTGGCTAAACCTGTAAGGCTACCTATGAGTTGACCAATCATTTGTTATACTTCTCCGTATATGCTTCCTCAAAGCCTTCCTCATGGACACAGTTCTCATGGTTGCCCCAGAGCCGTCTAAAGTAAGCGTCATGTACGTCTAAATAGTCTTGCTCACTGTACTCATCAGGAGCCAACCTACCCTTAATAATCCAAAGAAAGCGATTAACTTCTTTGTGAATCGGCATGGCTATACTTACTCTTTGCCCATCCATATTGCAAAACACCCGGTTAATGCCCCCATTACGACTGATACAAGTCCACTCTGCTGTATGGTAGGGTCAGGTAAACCCATGTACCAATGTGTGACTTGGTAAGTTAAAAGCGTAACCACAAGCATCATAAGCCGTGGCATTACTTTCCAATCATCAAAGTGCTGTCTAGGCATCGTAAGTACAATATCCTCTTGGTCTATCAGGGTCTAATACGTCCTTACGACCTAAGTGACCCTCTAAGTACATTGAACGCTCAACGTGGTCTAACGTATACCTAACCCCAGTGTCAGCCTCAATAGCTGCTCGTACATAAAATACATCAGACATAGGGATGTGAACTTCATGTAACGCCTTGTTGTTACTGGAAGCTAACGCTAGGTAAAATGTCTCTAGTACAGATTCTTGTTTGTCTATTTTCATATAGTTTTACTTATGTTAAACTTTAAGTCAAGTGTTTTGTTGTAATTTATACAAATAATAAGAAATAATTAACTGTAGTTAAACTTTAAAGTTAAACTTTTCTTAATGCGAAGTAGTAAGTTAAACTTTTAGTTAAGTGTTTTTTTGTTTTAACATGATAATTAAACTTTAAAGTTTAACTACTACCTACTACCGTAGTTTTACACAAATAACACCCCATGTCAACCCCAAAAATACCCTAGCTATGTGTTTTTCTTTAAGAGTGTTGCATAAAAAGCACACTAATAGCTAACTTGTTCCACTATTTGGGACTAACCAGTATACATTGCATATAAATTCACTCATCAGGAATGTTTCACGTGAAACAATTTGTAGTCTAGCACATATATGCAGCCGGGATCAAGCATAAAACGTCTTTCTTTGGGGTTATACTTAAGGTTGTGCTATTGAGAAACCCCGTGTGTTGCAGAGTACATATATACGTACAGTACGGGTGGGGGGTGGCCGTCGCAGGGGGTGCTTTTCAAGGCAGTTCTATCATTATGCAGGGGTTTTACAGTGTAAACCATTGTTATTACTCAATATTATTACTGATTATCTATTAATATATCGTCAAAATAGGCTTGTTTTCCTATACTTTGAACAAGTGAAAGAGAAACGAAACATTTGTGCACCAATGCTTAACTCAAAAGCTTGTCTCTATAATGGCTCAAAAAAGTATACCTCAAAAGAAACAACACCGACACGACTAACGCCAATCAATTAAGGTCGGATTATCCGACACTAATCTTTTTTCAGAAAGTGTATTGACCTAAACACCGATTAAGATTACAAAAGCTTATCGGCACCGTGTCGGTGTTGATTTAACCCAATGGAGACTAATCAAATGGCTAACACTGCAAAGAAAACCACAAAGACTTCAAAGACAGCAACAAAGACCAACACAAAAGTCGTTAACATAAAGACAACTGCAAAAGAGCGTAAGGCAAAAACTGAAAAGCCTGACTTGTCTACACTCAATAGCCCACTATTCTCGACGGTAATTGATAACACCGAAAAGCTTGCCGAGAACGCAAAGACTGGCTTGTCATATTGGAAAACTATTGGCGATAACTTGATTGAGATACGCAAGAATTGGATCGCTGCAGGCGGCGACATCAAGGCACGGGGCGAAGCAAGCTTTGCAACATATCGCGAAACCAGCTCTATCGGTTTCATGTCAAAGCAGGACGTTAGTGACGCTATTCTAATCGCCAAAAATTGGTCTGTAGTCACAAAAATGGACGATACAGAAAGCCTTGATGCAATGGGTGTATCAAAGTGTAAAAAGGCAATTAAAGAGGCACAAAAGAAAACATCAAAGCAAGGCCCTGCAACTAGCGCGACAAGCAAGAAAACTGAAACCGTATCGGCGCAAAGCATTGTAGACAACGCGCTGGCAACGGCTGCCAAGCATAACATCAAAATTGCCGATGTACTTTTGACGCTTAAGAATACACTTGAGCAGCAGCAGAAACACAAGCGTCCCCAAACCAAGAAATAAGGTCGGATAATCCGACACTAATCACGCCCTGCAAGCTTTCGAGTTTGCGGGGCTTTTTTGTGCCTTACGTACGCGCCGGGAACGCGCACATACGCATGATAGTAATGGGATGCCGTCTGGTTTGACATAAGCGACACCCTATGCTATACATATTGCAAGGCAACGTTAACGTCGGACAATCCGACACTAATTTTGAGGAGACTAAAACAATGACTGAGTTTGGCAAGGTATGCAGGGAAGCTAAGGAAGCGGCTATAGTACGCCGTAATGATGCGTTAAAGGATGTTTATGATAACAATCCTGATATGCTGTTGTCGGAACTAGCCCAAATCGCAGGGGTATCTGTTACTGAATTGAAACAGATTTTAATGGGGGGAGACTTATGAGACCTGATTATGCAACAAAAGAGGACTTTGAAACATGGCGCAGGAACGCAAGCGATTGTGATATTGAGGCGTTACGCCATATCATTAAAGATTGTCATAACGCTGCACGTGCTATGGCAGATCACAATGTAGAAAAAGAGGGGTTTTATATAGATCAAGCCCTAACGTACTCAGATGAATTGCGTAACCGTTATTCTTACAGCATCTGAGTTGATTTGACTTCTGCCTAGTCCTATGCTATCAAGGTGTAGGGCTAGTCATGGGCTAAATTGATTGACCCTTTAACGTCGGATAATCCGACACTAATTTTATGTGGAGACTAAAACTATGACACTTCAAGAAATGTTTGATAAGGCAATCGCTCACTTTGCTCAAATGGAAAAGCCTTCTATGAGTACACCTAGTGAATACGGTGGTTCAGATTGTGCTTACAGGGGCCATGAGGGTAACAAGTGCATTGTTGGTGCATTTATTGATGATGAACACTACAAGCATACCTTTGAGGGCAAGGGTGTTTTGGAATATTCAACTTTTAATCGCTCTTGCGGTGTGCAACCTGTGCTTAACGCTGTGGCTGCATCTATGGGTGTTGAGGCTTTAAGCTATGAGCAAGGTAGATTATTGTACAAGCTTCAACTTATTCATGACGATCACAGTGATGGATTTGACATAGGCGAACATAACTGGTATGAAGTAGTTAAGCCATACTTAATTGACTTGGCTAACGATTGTGACCTAGAGTATGCTAACGTCGGATAATCCGACACTAAATATATGGAGACTAAATATATGGCTTTTCGTGGTAAGCTAATTGCATCTGGTGCTGATGCAAAAACAGTAAAAGGTAACGGTGACAAGTATGAAACCGCTATTATGTATATGCAGCCTTGGAAAAGTGCTGGCATCAATGTTTGTGCCAATGCTGAGATTGCTGGCTGTATTGACGGTTGTTTATTCACTGCAGGGCGTGGTGCTATGAACACAGTACAAGCGGCACGTGCTAAAAAGACTGCGTGGTTTGCCGCTGATCGTGATGGCTTTATGGCGCAACTTGTTGTTGATGTTACTAAGTTTATCAAGTACTGCGACAAGCAAGGTGTGATACCTGTTATTCGGCTCAACGGTACATCCGACATACGTTGGGAACGTATACCTGTATCTAATCACAATACTAGGTATGGTGTGCCTATAGGTTCCTTTGCCAATATCTTTGATATGTTCCCACAGGTGCAATGGTATGACTACACCAAGATTGCCAATCGCAAGACTGACCATATCAAGAACTACCATTTGACTTTTAGCTACAGCACTGCTAATCCTTTGTACGCCAAGCAAGTCAAGATCGCTATGGATAAGGGCATGAACATGGCTGTAGTGTGGCGCAGTGTTGACGTTATACCTCGCATGTTTATGGGTGTTCCTGTTATCAGTGGTGATGCTGATGACCTGCGGTTTCTTGATCCTGACGGTGTGATGGTGAGCCTATACGCTAAGGGCAGGGCTAAGAAAGACACCAGTGGCTTTGTGCAAGACTGATTACTTAACGTCGGACAATCCGACACTAATTACTAGGAGAATAAACAGATGTTTGACACTTGGGATCAAGCCCTGCACATGCGGGACAAGTTGCATGAGGTTAGCCACTTGGCTGATTCTCTTGGAGCGTTGGCAGGTAACATTGTGGATGACTTTGACAATCACAAAAGATGTGCTACTGCTGAGGAGCAGTTAAGAGAGACCCTAAAAGAGTTGCAATCTACATTGGAAGGGCTAAACCTATGAATTGGATAATTGTATGTGTAAAGGATGCAAATTTATGTTGGTCTAACAGTTGGGGCTGGTGTTCAGAAACTTATGATACCTTTACGCAAGAAGAAAGAGAAACGCTAGACCTTCCCATTGATGGTCAATGGTGGGCTGTATCATGGAGTATTGCATAATGAACAAGACACAACGCCTTCATCGTGAAATCATGGGTGAACTCATGCAGCACTTGAGTAAAAATGATGCTGAGTATTTTGCTAACTGGCTCTTGGCAAACTACAAGATTGGTGAGTATAAAGATGTTCAGCCCCTTAACGTCGGACAATCCGACACTAACTATTAAATGCTTCACCTAAATAAACGTGACCGCTACGCTAGGCGTCCAGATAAAGCTTGGCGTAGCAAATGGTTAAGAGAAGTCACCAGAAGTTTCACTTTGTTTGACATAGAGAACCGCTTCTGGTATAACAATATTACACCAACTAAAATGGAGACTAATCATGAAGATCACCAGAACATCACCCCTGACAGGTAACACTGCCACCAAAGAGATTGACGTAACCGCTGCACAAATTGCATCATGGGAGCGGGGAGAGTTAGCACAGAACGCTTTCCCTAATGCTTCACCCTCTGAGCGTGAGTTTATAATGTCAGGTTATACTGACTTTGATTGGCAGGAAATGTTTTGGGAGATAGACGATGAGAGTTGAGATATACTTTAACTTGCACAAGAAGGTTTTCTCTATGCGGCACAAGGGCAAGGTGATTGCACATGTTTGCAACGCCACGCTCAAGAATGTGACCTATGTTGTGCAACCTGCTGGCCGTGCTAGGGTGTTGCGTGAGGGTAAGAAGAACGTACACGCCTTCGCTAGGGGTGAACTCATAGAGCGTATCCCCTTGTTTAACTATAGGGGCAACCTTGCCAAGTACAATCCTTACAAGGCTGCTACCTTTGTTGACAAGGACGATGAGCCTTTGTATAAGAGTGACATAGCCTACCTTGCACTACACAGTGACACAGGTAAACCTTTTATATCTACCTTCAATGTGGAGATTGATGATGCTTGAAGCTATTTTTTGGGATGAGTGCGGCACCATCCAAGTAATAGGGTATAACCCTGCCGACACTGAGATTGGTGACTTGATTGACAAGCACCCTGAGTGGCACTATAAGTATTCACAGGAACCCTACGTTCCTTCTGAGCCTGATCACTATGACCCTTACGAGGGTGACTACACTTAACGTCGGACAATCCGACACTAACTAAGCAAACCTATAAGGAGACTCTTCATGTTTGCATGTATCGCCACTAAGCCCCTCAATGACCGTACCAGTGGTTTTCGGTTTAACTTCCTTGGTAAGAAAGGTATCGTCCGTAAGCGTAAGGTTAAGAGCCGTGGCTTGAGTGTACAGCACCTCAAGACCATGACTGCCTTACATATCTTCAAGCGTACTATTTATCTTGAGAAGATATCTAATCGTCATGTGGCTAACCCTCGCCGCTTGCGTCACTTCGCTGGCTGATTGTTGACTTTGGCTACCCCTGCTGCTATACAGGTGGCAGGGACATTCTTTAATAGGAGACTACATCATGGAATTGACTGACATCAAACAAGCTATGCTTGCACTAGACACTGCTGACCTCAATGAGATCATTGACTTGGCGCATGACTTAAAGACCCTCAAGGGTAGGGCTAGCCTCAAGGTAGGTCAGGACGTTTGGGTAGTACAAAAGACCAAGCGTACTGCAGGTATCATTGAGAAAGTTAACTTAAAGAAAGCACAGGTGCGTATGCGTGGTTCTATCTACAACGTACCCTTTGCAATGATTGAGGCAGCGTGATGAAACAACACGTAATCAGTCTGTACGACTACACAGGTGAGGCTCTCAAGCCTTGGGCAGAGGCAGGGTACATTTGCTATGCCTTTGACATTCAGCATCCTAAAGATAAGGTAGTCAAAGATCATTTTGATAGCGGTGGCATAATACGATATGTACATGCTGACCTGCATGACTTTAGTACTTACAGTAATATGTTCTTTAGTTTCTATGGTCGCAAGGTAGCATTTGGTATGGCCTTTCCTGTTTGTACTGATCTGGCTGTATCAGGGGCAGCGTGGTTTAAGAAGAAAGCAGAGGCTGACCCATTGTTTCAACAGAGGGCTGCACAACACGCCATTGATTGTGCTGGTCTGTTTGATGATCTTGGTTGCCCGTACTTCATTGAGAACCCTGTATCTGTATTGGCTACCAAATGGCGCAAGCCTGACCATACGTTTCACCCTTACGAGTACGGTGGTTACATTGCCAAGAATGACGCACGGCATCCACGTTGGCCTGACTACATTGCAGACCGTGACGCCTACCCTAAGAAGACTTGCCTATGGACAGGCAATGGCTTTGTGATGCCTCCCAAGGTTCCTGTTGAGCCTGAGACAGGTCACAGCCGACAGCACTTGAAGTTAGGCGGTAAGTCTGCTAAGACTAAGAACATCAGATCAGCCACACCACGTGGCTTTGCAATCGCTGTTATGGCAGCTAACACAAACAAGGAGACTACCAATGGGAACCAAGATGCAACACGATATGCTGTACAAGATACAGACCTACTCGTTTCATGATGCAATCATTACTGTAACTGAGAGTTGCTATGGGCGTACTGAGATTGATAAACCTACCAAGCCTAACAAGCACGGTTATATGCCATCCCCTACAGTACACGCTGATGGCAGTGAGCATTACTACAAGCATGACCATTGGGAGGATACTATTGCTGTAGTGCCTTTGCACTTTGATTATACAGATGATCTGACTGAGGCTGATAAGGTGAAAACAGTACTTGAGACTGTTGATGCCTTAGAGAAAGCATATACTTCATATCCTGATGGAGAGATTAACATTAGTTGGACTATGCGCCGTAACTGTGTTGGTGGCGTAAAGTAATAGTTGATAACGTCGGATTGTCCGACACTAATTGAGGGAGTAACCAATGGACATGCCAAGCAATCAATACAACTTAGAACACCTCACACCTCTGTCAGAAGAACGGCAGAGGTTGATGAATGCAGTAGAGGAGTCACAGTGGGAGGGTGACATGCACAGGGCTGACCTACTCAGCACAGAGCTATACCTAGTTAATCAATGCATAACTAAGGGGGAGCTATATGCACCCCTTTTTTAAGCGTGTAGGTGACTTTCTACTCTACATACTAATCACTATCGTTTTTGTTAGTGCAGCCATAGGGATGATGTAACATGCCACCTAAACAAGAAGAACTTAAAAGTACACACACTATACGCAAAGCCTGTGACTTCTATATGCGTACACCTAAGTTCTCAGCTTTGGGTGGCAAGTCACAGTATGACTATGAACGTAACCTTGAGTTTGCCTGTGTTACCCCTGTGCAAGGTGGTAAGTTCTTAGGTAACATTAAACTAAAAGACCTACAGTTTTCTAATGTGACTGTAGGTTACGACTACTGGCAAGTTAAGCACGGTGTAAGGGCAGCTAACTACATAGCTACCTGTCTAAGCATTGTGCTTAACACAGCTAGAAGACATGAGGTACTACTATCAAACCCTGTGTCGCTCATCCAAAGGGCCAAGGCCAAGCCCCGCAAGATCAAGTGGACTACACCTCAAGTCAAACAGTTTCTTGACACAGCGTACAACAACTGGGAGTGGCGCAGCATTGGCTTGATTGTGCATATGGCTTTCCATTGGGCGCAGCGTATCGGTGACATGCGTTTACTTGAGTGGGGAGCATTAGACTTAGACAAAGGCGTACTAAACCTAGAGCAAAGCAAACGTGGTGAAGATGTTCACCTGCCTGTACAGGGTGGCTTGCTGCCTATGCTTAGACAACAGAAGCAAGACTTTGGGTTCCTACCCTACGTAGCCCCTAGAGTTAGGGCTAGGGCTGGGGCATACACGCCCTACGATGATGTTGAGATTTGCGGATTAGTTAACAGCGTCAAAGAGGCTGCTGGCTTACCCAAGGAGTTGACAGCTATGGACTTACGCCGTACAGCTATCACACAGATGGTGGAGCGTGGCGTTGATGTTGTGGGTATCATGCAGGTAAGTGGACACAGTAGCCCTCAGAGTGTGATGCCTTACTTGGTTAATACATTGGCTGGTGCTACCAAGGCACTATCCAACAGAGAGGATGATTTGATATAATGGATAAGTACATAGAAGACTTAGACTTAGGGGAGGGCGACACTGTAAGAGGTGATTGCCCTGATTGTGGTGGTAAGAATACCTTCACAGCTAACAAGTCAGGCGGTGCTGTCTTGTATAACTGCTACAAGCTAGGGTGTAAGATCAGTGGCGTTCACACTGTAGGTATGACTGCTGCTGACATACAGGCTAGGATGCAAGAGATAGAGCAAGACAAGCCTAAGCCCAAGGTTGAGGCTATGGTGCTACCTGAGTATGTTGTGCCTAGTGGTAGTGGTCTTGATGCGTTCAGGGATAAGTGGGACTTACATGACCAAGGCTTGATGTATGACCTCAAGGATAGACGTGCAGTGTTTCCTATCTTTAACAATGGGGTGATGCTTGATGCTGTAGGTAGGGCTTTAGCTGGTGCAGAACCTAAGTGGTTGCGCTACACTGGCAAGGCTAACTACTTCCTTGCAGGTACAGGTGACACTGTGGTTGTAGTTGAGGATGTTATCAGTGCTATCACTGTAGCCAAGCTAGGTTTTACAGGTATGGCTATCCTTGGTACGTCTTTAAGTGTTGCACATATGGAACAGTTGGGTAATTATTCTCAGGTTATCGTAGCGTTAGACCCTGATGCTGCACACAAGACCTTGCGTTTCAGACAAGAGATAGAGGCATGGACGGGTGTTGGCACTATTGCATTAAGGCTTGACGATGACATAAAGTATCGTGTAGAGTCCGACATTGAGCAGTTGAAGGAGTTCCTATGACATGGACAAGACGAGAAGACCTAATCCTATGGCTAAGGATTTGATGAACCCCAAGTACAGACCCAAGGTTATACCTGATAAGAAACGTCCAGCCATTCGTAAGAAGAAGCACAAAGGAGAGAAAGAAGATGAAAGCTGATGCAAAATGTATTCATTGTTCTGTTAAGTTAGAGGTAGGTGAGAACTTTTTAGAAAGCCAAGCCAAGATAAAAAAGTACTGGTGTACTACCTGTAAGCAATCACATAACAAAAGTAGGATGTGGGTAAACGGTAAATATATATCATTTGATCATCCCTTACACAAAGCAGGGAGATACAAGTCCTTTGATGATGCAGCCTTTGCTGCCTTGGAGAAAGACATAAAGCAAAAGAGTGGCTACGTTTACGCTATTCGTAACCCTGCATGGCCTGATTGGGTGAAGATAGGAAAGGCAGTAGATGCAGAGGATAGGCTTAGTAGCTACCAAACAAGTTCACCTATGCGAGACTACAAGTTAATACATTCTGTACACTTTGAGGATCGCAATAAAGCAGAGGTCAAGGCTCACAAGATTGCTGCAACTAAGGCTTCCTTGGCTTGGGATAAAAGTATTAATGGTGAGTGGTTCTGCATGACTGATGAACAAGCTATAAATACAATAAAGGATGTAGCAAATGAAAGCTAGAGAGGAATTACTTAGAGAGATTGGCGAGTTAAAGAAACGCATTGAGCAACTTGAAGCACAGCTAAAGATTTGGAAAGGCACAGCACCGTGACTCACAGAATTATACCGTTAGCTATCTTGGTAGTGATTACGTTTTATGTAGGCTTTTCAGTTGGTGTAGAGGTTGGGGCGTTGAGGGTAGTAGAGTTATGAACAACTATGTATATACAGCCATTGGTCTTGTAGTTTTTTACATTGGCCTCAAGATGTTTAGTGGTGGCATGAAATCTATGGGTAACATAGACCACTTGCAATGGTTCATGGCTAACCCTATCTATATGTTCTTTGGTGGTATCATTATGACCTTGGCATGGCAGAGTAGTAGCCTCAGTACCACAGCCATCATTGCCTTGGTAGCATCAGGTGCAGTACCACTACCTGCTGCTATTGCATGTGTCTTAGGTGCCAACATAGGAACTACAGGGACTATCTGGCTGGCAGGACTGCTAGTGTCTGACGGTATGCCAAGGGGTGACACGTTACGTATTGCCTTGGTGCATACGGGTGTTAATCTTTTGATGGCGATAAGTCTGTTGCCATTTGTACATCACATAGCTAAGTACGTGGGGAGAGTAGGTTAATGAGTGATGAAAATACAGATAGTGTAGTTACTGCAGATATTGACACTGTAAACAAATGGATAGAAAAAGAAATACCTTTAGCTGAAGCTGAAGCGATAAGAAAATATGATAAAGATTATTCTGATGGTGCGGCTCAGAGAGAGTTACGGAGGCTAAAGATAATGAAAGAAATATTGGACGCAGGTATTGACTACGTTACATTGGGTAATGGCTGCGTATATATACAAGAGGGTGACAAAACTTTTAGATACTATTTGTTGACAGGCAAATGGAGTTCTAAAATAAATCCAGACGGGGGAAGGGTTTCTTGGCGGTCTGTTAAAGTTTACCTGTCTAAGTCTGCTACGCACTTTGTTGAGAACTACGTAAAGGATAAATAAGATGATTGATGTAACATACATAGACCACATGGGCAGTGACCTGTCTGTAGTCAATGCAGCACGTGTTAGCTTTGGTAAGAAGAGTGAGGCACTTGGTACATCGGGCATAGTGGGTGAGACTATGACACCTATCCTCAATGACCCTGACAAGAAGTTAATCAAGTACCTAGCCAAGCACAGACACATGTCACCTTTTGGTCATGCCTTTGTTTCGTTTCATGTCAAGGCACCTATCTTTGCAGCTAGGCAGTTGGTCAAGCATAAGTTTTTACGTTGGAATGAGATCAGTCGTAGGTATGTGGATGATAAGCCTGAGTTCTATGAGCCTGATGTATGGCGTGGTAGGGCTGACGATAAGAAGCAGGGTAGTGCTGGTGCTGTAGAGTCTGTACCTGTCGGTGCTTTAAAGGTTCAAGGGTATTGCCTAGCTGCTTACCAAGACTTATTGTCTAGTGGTATCTGTCCAGAACAAGCACGTATGGTGTTGCCACAAAGCACCATGACTGAATGGTATTGGTCAGGTAGCCTTGACGCCTTTGCAGATATGTGTAATCTTAGGTGCAAGGGAGACACACAGTTAGAGACTAGACTAGTAGCTAATCAGATATGTGACAGTATGCATAAGCTATTCCCTTTGTCTTGGAAAGCATTAAGAGGATTATACGGATGATGGAGCTATCTCTAATTAGAACCCTACACGATCAGGAGTTCTATGAAGATCACAAGGGTATCAAATGCCCTGACAAGTTGTTCACTAAAGATGTACGCAAGATCAAGCGTGTCTTGGACAACGCTATGGAAAAGTATGACCGTACTATATCTACCTCTGAGTTAGAAGCTTTGTTCTTCTCTGAGTACAGCACCATGACTACAGCTAACAAGGTTTTGTATGAGGGTCTGTTCTCAAAGCTACGCAAAGAGGTTCCTATGTCTAGGGATGTAGCCTCTGATGTACTGTCTAGGATGTTTAGGCAGCACGTAGGGGAGCAGGTAGCTAACTTGGGGTTCGACTACGTTAACGGTAAGCTTACCTCTCTTGAGCCACTACGTCAGGTACTTGAGGCTCATGAGGATAACTTCATGCCTAACATGAATGTTGAGTGGGCTGACATTGATATAGATACGATCCTTGAGGCAGGACTACAGCAGTCTCAGTGGAAATGGAATATACCTAGCCTCGCTGGGCGCATAGAAGGCATAAGTAGTGGTCACTTCATCATTGTGGGTGCTAGGCCCAACACAGGTAAGACAAGCTTCCATGCGTCTACTATTGCTTCACCTAAAGGTTTTGCAGAGCAGGGTGCTAAGTGTATGGTACTATGTAACGAGGAAGAATATGTACGTGTAGCTGAACGCTACCTGTGCGCTGCTGCTAGTATGGATACAGATGAGATCAAGTCTAACTATGCGTTAGCTGCAGCTAGGTACAAGAAGGTGCGTGAAAAGATCAGCATGTTTGACAGTACAGGTAAAGACTTAGGTTGGGTAGAGAACATCATTAAGCACAGCAAGCCCGACATAGTTGTACTTGACATGGGTGATAAGTTTGCTGTAAAGAGTAGTGACAAGTCAGACGTATATCTCAAGGCTGCTGCTATCCATGCTCGTAACATAGCTAAGAAGTATAACTGTGCTATTATATGGATGAGTCAGTTGTCTGCTGATGCACAAGATAAAGTCTACCTTGATCAGTCTATGCTGGAAGGTAGTAAGACAGGCAAGGCAGCAGAGGCAGACTTGATGCTTCTGATTGCTAAGAACCAAGTTACTGAGGGTGATGATGAAGACAAGCAGCGTCATATCAATGTAGCTAAGAACAAACTAAAGGGTGGATGGCATGGGGTTGTTCATTGTGAGTTAGACGGGGGCAGGTCACAGTACCTAGCCTAAAGAAAGGAACACAATGCGTATAGTATTGGACGTTGAGAACACAACAAAGAAGCGCAACGGTAAGCTTCTGCTAGACCCTTGGGAGGAGGGTAACTTCCTAGTTAACGTAGGGGTACGTGACGTTGACGATGGTACTGAGGCTCTGACGTTTGATCTGCAACACAAAGAGTACGTTGATCAGACAGGCGTTGAGTCTCGACGTATTCAAAAGATATTGGATAACACTACCCTGCTGATCATGCACAACGCACAGCATGACTTGGCTTGGCTTTGGGAGTGTGGCTTTAAGTATGACGGGGCTATATGGGATACTATGCTTGCCGAGAGTATTTTACTCAGAGGAAACAACATAGAGATATCAGATAAAGGAGTAGTCAAAAAGATATCTTTGTCTCTAGGTAACACAGCTATCCGTAGAAACCTTGACTTTCAAAAGGATGACACTCTAAAGCGTTACTTTAAGGAAGGTTACAACACTGATGAGATACCATTAGCAGAGTTGACCTTTTACCTTGAGGCTGACTGCAATACCACAGCTTCACTGTTTCATGCACAGAGTGCAGACTTTATGTTACCTGAGTCTCAGAGCCTTGGTAACGTGAGAGACATTACGTTTGAGGTATGCAAGCTTCTTACACGCATGAAGGCTGACGGTATGAAGGTAGACCGCAAGGCTTTGGATGCAGTGCGTAAGGAGTTTGAGGATGAGCGTGGAGCCATTCAGTCCCGTCTACAGATGCAAGTGCGTGAGGTCATGGGTGACACCCCAGTTAACTTAAATAGCCCAGAGCAAATGTCTCAGGTTATCTTTAGCCGTAAGCCTCACTCCAAGGATGATTGGCCTAACTTGTTTGATAACTGTAGGAAGCTATCTGACCTAAAGGAGATAGTCAATGCTAACAGTGACCTTCTGTATCGTACTGAGGCGTTCACTTGCCCGACTTGTGAAGGCAGTGCAGAAACGTACAAAGTAAAGAAAGATGGTAGTAAGTATGCAAAACCCAACAAATGTAAGGACTGTGATGCCAGAGGCTATCAACTCAAGAAGCAATCAAGAATGGCTGGCTTTGGTTTCTTCCCACCTAGCGCATCTTGGGTTAGTGCTAGTGGTTTTTCTACAGGCAAGGATATACTAGACGTACTCAGAGCTACAGCTATGGACAACAACATGGATGTAGCTGTTAAGTTCCTTGAGGACTTGAAGCGGTTGAACGCTGTGTCTAGCTACCTGTCTAGCTTTGTTGAGGGTATAGACACCTTCACTAAACAGAACGATGTACTGCACGTGTCACTAACGCAGCACATTACATCTACTGGCAGGTTTAGTGGGCGTGAGCCTAACATGCAGAACATGCCTAGAGGTGGTACGTTCCCTGTTAAGCGTGTCTTTGTATCACGTTGGGAGGGCGGTAAGATCATGGAAGCTGACTTTGCACAGCTAGAGTTTAGGGCTGCTGCATTCCTGTCACAGGATGAGACAGCTATGGAAGAGATCAACACAGGGTTTGACGTACACGCATACACTGCACAGATTATCTCTGATGCAGGTCAACCTACTGCAAGGCAAGCTGCCAAGGAACACACCTTCGCCCCTCTCTTTGGCGCGACAGGCTTTGGCAGGACTAAGGCAGAAGCTGCGTACTACACGCACTTCATTGACAAGTACAAAGGCATAGCCAAGTGGCACAAGAAGCTAGGTGATGAGGCTATACGTTTCCAAAAGATAACCAATGTGTCAGGTAGGCAGTATGCATTTCCCGGTACTACTAGAAGGGAAAACAATACGCCTACTAACTTCACTAGGATCAAGAACTACCCTGTCCAAGGGTTTGCTACTGGTGATGTTGTACCTGTTGTGTTACTTGAGATTGACAAGAGACTAAAGAACATGCGCTCTTGCATAGTTAATAGTGTTCATGACTCAGCGGTCATTGACATACACCCTGATGAACAAAAGGAGGTAATCAGTGTCATTAACGATGTTAACGACTGTCTTAATAGTATCATTGATAATTACTACGGCATAAAGATGAACGTACCACTACTTTTAGAAGCCAAAATTGGACCGAATTGGCTTGACACTAAAGATGTGATATGATATAACTGCGGTTCAAATAAAGCTCAGAAAGGATATATAATGAGCAATGAGTTATCTACGACAATGGCAAGTGCAGACCTTGCTGCAGCTATGGGTTTCAGTGCAGATGCTGATATGTCTATGGGTTCTTCCAGTGGGCCTAACCTTGCACGACTAGCACAGGTACAAGCTCCCATCATGAAGGAGCAAGTAGATGAAGACGGTGAACTAGAAGAGAAGGTAGTCGTACCCTTGGGTGCTTACAAGCTTACTGACTCAGAGGGTGTGACTGTGTATAGCCGTAGTGCTACCATCCGTTTATTTGCACAGCGTCAGCAATGGACCCAATGGGATAGCGACAACAACGCTATGAACAAGACTGTCATGGCTACTGTACTTAAGGGCGATCTTAAAGACACCAAAGGTACGTTCAACCTTGGTCGGCCTAGTGCATACATCAAGGATTGGGATGCCGTTGATGAAGACACTAAAGCTATTATCCGTAGTGTTAAGAACACTAAGGTTTTGTTTGGCAAGGTTAAGCTAGGTAAAGTTACTGATGAGAATGGTGTAGCTGTAAAAGGCTATGACTCAGAGATTGACTTTACGATGGACGTAAAGAATGCTGACAGTAAGCGTTCCTTGGATGCAGCACTTAAAGATATTGTATCTAAGAAGCTGTTACCTATTGAGCATACGATAACACTTCATGCCCATAAGGAGACTCTGCCTACAGGTAACAAGTACGCTACTATGGTTGCTAACTTGGGTACTAAGACTAAGATGGTGCCAGAGGATCACGCTACAGTACAGGCTTTCGTTGACTACATTGACTACGGTAACGAGTATGTACTTAGCAAGTGGAAGTCTTTACGTAAGCCTGATGTGGCTATAGACCCCTCTACACTTGACGCTATCGTGCAAGTAGAAGAAATTCCTTTTTAGGATGGATTTTGCACACGCTGCTGAACTACCCATTAAGATACTCATGCGTGATGCTACTTTAGGTCAAGCAGAAATGTCAGAAGCAATAATTGATAACGTTGCTTCTGACGTATCGGCAGGACTAAACAAGCAATTCAACGGTGGGCCAAGGGATGCGTTCAGGCTTAGAATGTCCAACATAGGACGAGCTAAGTGTCAACTCTGGTTTGAAAAGAACATGCCAGAAGAAAAAGAACCAATGCCAGAGCAGTTCATGATGAACATGATGCTAGGCGATATAGTTGAGGCAGTATTTAAAGGTATCCTACGCACTGCTGGTGTAGAGTTCCAAGACAATGAGTACGTGTCGTTAGACTTAGGGGGAGGTAGACGCCCAATCAAGGGTGAGTATGACTTAGTGATGGCTGGCAGGGTAGACGATGTTAAGAGTGCATCTGATTACTCCTACACTAAGAAGTTTGTTGACCTTGAGACACTACAGGCTAGTGATCCTTTTGGCTACGTAGCACAGCTTGTAGGCTACGCTACAGCAGCAGGTAAGAAGGTTGGTGGCTGGTGGGTAGTAAACAAAGCTAATGGTCATCACAAGTACGTTTCAGCCAAGCACGTAGACGTTGAAGAAGTATTAGATAAGATGCGTGAAACGTATGACTACCTAGAGAACGATGAGCCACTTGAGCGTCAGTACACAGATATACCTGAGACCTATCGCAAGAAAGAATCAGGTAACAGAACGCTATGCAAAGAGTGTAGCTTCTGCTCATTCAAGAAAGCTTGTCGGCCTGACTATCAAGAGTTGCCATCAAGAGTCTATCAAGGCAAACTAACAGCACCTATGGTACATTACACTAAACTGAAAGAGGAAAATGCAAATGGCTAAAGTGACACTAAACGATATTGAATACGACTCAGAAGACTTTAACGAAACACAGATTGCTTTGTTAGCAGAGATACAATATAGCGCAACAATGAAGCGACAGCTAGAGTTTCAATTAGCTAGTGTGTCTAACATGGGGGTGCTTTTAGTAGACAAGCTTAAACAGGCACTAGAAGACGAGACTATCCCAGAAGAAGATGCCTAAACCTAAGAGGCTACACCTTAAAGCCAAGTACAGGAGCGGTCTTGAAAAACAGACTGCTCTTGTTTTGTCTGAGTGCCAAAAAAAGGTAAGGTATGAGCTACTTAAAATAGAGTGGGAGGACTTACGTTATCGTACTTACACGCCTGACTTTCAGTTGGACAACGGTATCTTTATTGAGACCAAGGGTATCTTTGACAGTGAAGACAGGCGCAAGCATGTGGAAGTAAGAAGGCAGCACCCTGAGTTAGACATACGCTTTGTATTCAGTAACGCTAAAGCTAAACTCTACAAGGGTGCTAAGAGTAGATACTGTGATTGGTGTGAAAAAAATGACTTCTTGTACTCACACAGACTAATACCTCAAGGGTGGTTGACAGAGCCGGGAAAGTATGTTACACAGACTAAGATACCACTTAAAACAAAAAGGAAGACTTGATGCCATACACACTAGACGATGATGAGATTGCAATACTAATCAAGCCTATGGGTAATGGACAGATCGCTACTTGTATCTGCAAGAGTGACGATCACGAATTGACTGACGATCAATTAACAGATGCTATGGGTGTAGGTCTAGCTATGATTGGTTTGTTTGAGTTGCTTAATGATGACGATGATGAAATCTATGAAGGTCTAAAGCTTGCACTAGAAGAGAAGATAGAGCGTCTACTAGAAGAGAACCAAGTGCCTATGGACGATACACCACAATCTTCCTATACAGCAGAGGGTAATGTACTTACACTCAGTGCTTTCACCAAAACTAAGGGCAACTGCTAGTATGGCTAAATGGAAAGAAACAATCATGCCCTTTGAGGTAGACATGGTAGATAAGCCACCCCACTACAACACAGCTAACATTGAGTGTATAGATGCTATGAAGGCTATGTCAGAGGGTGCAGATGTATCACCCCATGAGGCATACTGTTGGCAGAACTCATTCAAGTATATGTGGAGGTGGCCTTACAAGAATGGCGTAGAGGACTTGAAGAAAGCTAGGTGGTACTTAGATAGATTGATACAGGAGGTTGAGCGTAATGAAGACTGAGAAGTTTAGTGTTACCTTTGTCTTACAAGTTGACAAGTCAAACAACATCCTATCTTCTCACCCTATGTACTATGAAGAAGATATAAAAGACTTGATGACTCGTATTATCTATGATATAGATGATGTAGAAATATCTAACATAAACGTAAAGGATCAGGGATGATTACACAGCAAGAGATAGACGATTTCGCTGAGTACGACAGAGAGGCTGCTACAGATCACACTCGTAGTCCACTAGATATGGTAAAAGAGTTTGCAGTAGCTATGGATCACCCTCTTGATGAAAAGTATGGCTACAGTAGAAAGCTAGAAGGGTTACGCTGGCTGCTACTCAAAGAGGAGTATAGTGAAGTACGTGACGCAGATGGCCCACTAGAGTTACTCAAAGAGTTAGCTGACTTAGTGTACGTTACGTATGGCTATGCAGCTACCTACGGATGGGACTTAGATGAAGCTGTACGCAGAGTACACGCATCTAATATGTCTAAGCTAGGGCCACAAGGTAAACCAATCAAGCGGCCTGACGGCAAAGTGTTAAAGGGTTCAAGCTACTGGAAGCCTGACCTGTCTGACTTAGTATAAGGAAATAAAGTATGAATAACAATTACCTACCCAGTGACTACCAGACCTTCATTGCAACCAGCCGCTATGCACGTTGGATTGAAGGAGAAGGACGCCGTGAAACATGGGGTGAAACTGTAGAGCGTTACCTACAGAACATCGCTAAGACATGGCTCAAGCCTGTTGACCTAGATGAAATGCGTAGTGCTATTCTTAGCCTTGAGGTTATGCCTAGCATGAGGTCACTTATGACTGCAGGAAAAGCGGCAGAGCGTGACAACACCTGTATGTACAATTGTAGCTACCTACCCGTAGATGATCCTAAGTCTTTCGATGAGGCTATGTTCATCTTGCTTTGCGGTACGGGGGTTGGTTTCAGTGTTGAGCGTCAGTTCATCGCTAAACTCTCTGATGTTCCTACTCTTTTCCAAAGCGATACGACTGTTGTCATCAAGGACAGCAAGGAAGGATGGGCTAAAGGTCTCAGACAAGTGTTGGCACTCCTGTGGGCTGGTGAAATTCCTAAGTGGGATATTAGCAGAGTTCGCCCTGCAGGGGCAAGGCTTAAAACGTTTGGTGGTCGGGCTAGTGGTCCTGCTCCTTTGGTTGATTTGTTTAACTTTGCTGTTACTACATTCCGACAGGCACAGGGACGCAAACTGTCCAGCCTAGAGTGTCACGATCTTATGTGTAAGATTGGTGAGGTAGTAGTGGTCGGTGGTGTACGCCGTAGTGCTATGATTAGTTTATCTAATCTATCTGATGATCGTATGCGCCATGCCAAGTCAGGTAACTGGTGGGAGAATGCAGCACACAGAGCCTTGGCTAACAACTCAGTATCTTATTCAGAGAAACCTGACAGTATGTCATTCATGCGTGAGTGGACAGCCCTAATGGAGAGTGGCAGTGGAGAACGAGGAATATTTAATAGAGAAGCAGCAATTAAACAAGCAGAAAAGAATGGCCGTAGAAAGACTAACAAAGTACATGGGCCTTATGAGTTTGGAACCAATCCGTGTTCGGAGATTATTTTACGCCCTAACCAATTCTGTAATCTCACAGAAGTTGTTATCAGGGCTACGGACAGTTTGGAAGACCTTACAAGAAAAGTCCGTCTTGCAACTGTACTTGGAACAATACAATCCACCTACACAAACTTCCCATACTTGCGAAAGATGTGGAACACCAACACAGCAGAAGAAAGATTGCTGGGTGTGTCACTTACGGGGATAATGGATAACAAACTGATGACCTTAGAGAACAAAGGGTTATCCGAAACATTGGAGCATCTTAAAAATGTGGCTGTTTCTACTAACGCTGAGTGGGCTGACCGTCTTGGTATCCCTCACAGCACTGCTATTACTTGCGTTAAGCCCAGTGGAACAGTTTCCCAACTGGTTGATTCGGCTTCTGGAATACATGCTCGTCATAGTCCCTATTATATCCGTACTGTGCGTGGAGATAATAAAGACCCATTGACTGCATTTATGCGTGACCAAGGCATCCCTAGTGAGCCTGACGTTATGAAGCCTGATGCTACAACTGTGTTTAGCTTCCCTATGCAGTCACCCTTGGGTGCAGTGTGTACGGCTGACATGACAGCACTAGAGCAGCTAGAAATGTGGTTGATGTATCAGCGTCATTGGTGTGAGCATAAGCCTAGCGTTACGATTAACGTTAAGCCTGACGAGTGGTTTGAGGTAGGAGCATTTGTGTACAAACACTTTGATGAAATGTCAGGTGTGTCGTTCCTTCCGTTCAATGAGCATACGTACCAACAGGCACCTTATCAAGAGTGTACTAAAGAAGAGTACTACGAAATGCTTGACAAGTCACCGCCTAAAGTAGATTGGACTTTGTTTGACAACTATGAAATAGAAGATAATACCTCTGGTATGCAAACGATGGCCTGTACTGGTGATGTCTGTGAAATGGTAGACATTACTTAAACCCCTCACCTAAGCAAGTGGATAAACTGCTTTATTCAAGGAGTAATAATATGATCTGGGTATATGTAGTAGTAATGACACTGACTGCCCCTGTAACTAAAGATAATAGTTTTATTGTACATTCGCCTAATATGGCTTTTAAGACAGAAGAATCATGCCAGCAATGGCGTGAGTTTGATATGCTTCGCCTATATAATTCAAGACCCGACGATGGTGCTAGGGCAGTAAGCCTGTGTATCTCCATGCCGTTTAACATAGATGAAGAAAGTTAGATGATAGTAGTGAGGTCAACAAACATCTTGACAACCTTTACGATAAGCTTTACAGTGTTGCTATAAAGACACACACAAGAAAGGCAGCCCTGTGAACTTAGAAGAAGAAGCACTAAACTATAGCAAAGGTAATAGGCAAATCTTTGTGGAAGACTTAACAAAGCTATGTGAGGGATTAGATACTTTTATAGTTAAGCACATAGAGCCTTGCCCAGAGCGTAAGCACGTTATGCAGAGCATTAGGGATGTTTATTTATGGGCTAGGTACTGCTCGGAGTTACATGGCGTAAAGTAAATGTTTCACGTGAAACAAAGCAAGAGGGGCAGTCGTTGTGACCGCCCCTTTTTTCGTATTAACCTCTAAGTGATTCTCTGGATGAGCGTTTTAAGTCTCGCTTCTCCATCTTTAGAAAACGCCTTAGCAATCGTAGCTGATCGTATGATAAGTCTTCTACTTTCTTATCTATGCCAATCTCCTCTAAAGCTTCCTCCATGTCAGTCATAGTGACACCTGACCCTCGCCTACTAATTTTAAACATTTCACGGTGGCGTTTATCTGTAGGGTTGCCTGATCTATACAACTCAGCTAAGGCTCTTTTCTTAGCCTTAGATACTGCTAATTTTTGATCAGATATCTTTTGATCTAATGATGCGTTCTTCCATTTATCACCATAGACAACCTTAGCTGCTTCTGCTTCTAAGTATTTAGTTATAACCCTGTTAAGCGTATTGTTGGCCTCTGGCACAGCAGACTTAATATCTGTCTTCCACTTAGGCTTACCTATATCGGCAAACATCTTATCAATAGCCTGTGGTGCAGGTGAGTCCCTGTAACCAAAGATACGCCCAATAGCTACGCCTCTAGGTCTTTCTTCCAAAGGTCTTTCCTTAGCAGGTGTTTCTGTCATGTCTAATCCTAGTGCAGTACCTGCAGCAGTAGGTATTCCTGTAAGCTGGTCAAAGCCGTCAAAGATACTCTCAACGTAACGTGTGGAGTTGTTGATAAACTTACTACCAATGTTACGATCTGTTTCATTGTAGGCGTCACCCATAGCAAACGCTGTAATTTGATTAAGAGGGTCTAACGGTCTGCTGTACCCTGACAGGTACATAGAACCTACATTACCCATAGCTTTTTGTAAGCCTTCTACTGCATCAGGATATTTACCAGAAGCAACGTCCTTCATAAAGTCAAACGCAGAGGCTGATGACTCACCCAAAGAACGTGTAAGGTTAGCTGTACCAAACGTAGTTACGATATCATCGTACAACTCAGGTGGTACTTCACCGTCACGTCTAAAGTGCGCTACAATACGTCCTATGCCTTTGTAGTAGCTAAACGGGAAGTCATACAGGCGTGACCTTACTTGTCCATCATCGTCACGTTCCTCATGCCAAGCCAAGCCTTCATCCATGTTCTTCATTTCGTATTCAGACATGGCAGTAATAGAAGTCAAACCTACAGCAGCCTTAGTAGACATTTCCATAAGGTCTCTGTTGTTCTTAGCAAAATAAGAGTGTACTATACTAATGCCTGAGTAGTCAGTCATAAAGGCAATAGTGTTGTTAAAGAACTGACCAAACGGGATCATAGCACCAAGGATAGGATACTTACGTGCATCCTCTATACCTTTAGCAGCCATTTCTACAATGTTACGGTCTCTCTTAAAGTCACCACCGCCAAAGGACTTAGAGAACACACTACGCAGTGAGTCCTCAACAGCAGTGGCTTGTATTGCAACGAAATCATCAGAGCGCATCTTAGCCCAGTGTAGGGGTTGACCTTGAGCATCCTTAGCACCTATGAAGTCTTGGTAACTCATGTTGTACTTAATGCGTATTTGTTTGTCTATGTTGTACATAAACTCTTGTGTCTTAGTTAATACATCTACAGCCTTAACGCCATACACTGTTTGGAATGTATCAATAACTTTCTCAAAGACGCCCGGTTTTTCAAGATCATCAAACTCTAAGTCTAACGTTTTAAGAACATCCTTACTGTCTAGGCCACCAGATACATAGCGGAATAGTTCTTTACGCATCTTAGGGTTAAGCGATAAGAAGTTAAGTGCTTCCTCTTGTGTAGCAAAAGGGTTAAGCAAGTTTTTCATCTTTTCGCCTTGCAGGGTTAGCATAAGCTTAGACTTCTCAGCGTACTCAACAGCATTGGCTTTGTTGCCTGTTATGTACTGTGCTACAGAAGCCCCACCATAAAGCGCACCCCTAAGCCCATCAGACAGAGATTGCATACCAGAGGCGTTGACCCAGCCTAACAAGTTAAGCGCAGTAGTACCGGGATGAGTTACAAGAATACGTATAAGGTTATCCTGTGAGCGTCCCATCAAGCTACGCTCTACTTTGTCAACGTTCTTAGCTGTTCCTGTGCTAGGGTCTATGATACCATCTAGCATTTCCTCCCCTGTGACTTTAAGGTTAGTTTGTCCTGTGGCTTGCTTTACTTTACGTATCTTTTCTACTTCTCTTCCCAAGCCGCCCATGACGCCCATCCTAGCACCCATAGAACTATAATCACTTGCCATGAAGTCCATAGCGTCATCTAGGTTTGTCTTGCTTTCATACACTGTGTCTAACTTAAGTACAGTATTTTTGTACAGACTATCTACTTCATTCTTGACATTTTGTGGTAGGGCTTTGACTGTGCTAGTTACAAAGTGGGTAGTACCCTGCCATACATCATCTGCATACGCCAGATCAATTCCCGCATCATTAAATATATCAAAAAGCCCTTTGAAGTTTCGGCCTTCTGGCAAATCTTTCTTACCAAAGATAAAAGCGGATAAACCCTCTGCACCACTACCTTCATACCTGTCACCTGTTTCTTCTGCTATACGCTTACCAGAGGCTACCATTTCAGCCCAACTTTGTGCAGCAGCAGTGTTATTCTTTAGGCTCTCCATAGTTTTGCGTTGGAGTTCTTCATCGTTAGCTAGGTTTGCCATAGCATCTTTGTAGGTGGCTTCACCTTCTTGCCTTGCTATCTTTCTAGCTGCAGCCTCTGCCGTTACAGCAGCATCATAAGCCTCTAACGCTACAGACTTGGGTAGGTCTGTACCGTCCATCATACCAAACGCTTTAGCTAATCCATAGCCAAAGAAACCCCCACCAGCAATTAAGCCAGAGTTTAGATAGCTGAACTCATCTTGAAAGCCTACCTCACGGTACGCCATGTTCTGCTGAATGGCATCAATACCCATAGCACTAACAGTCTCAGTGCCTATGCCGTATCTAAACTCTTTAGTTGCAGCCTTCTTAAGCGCACCCTCTACAACGCCTTCCTCTAAGCCTTCTACAGCCTCGCCTTTTAGTGCCTTACTAAGTACACGTTGACGCGCTCTACCTATCTCAGCTTTTACGGCTGGCTTAAGTGCAGATCGTTTAGCACCCGTCTGTCCTGCCTTACGTAGTATCTGATTAGCTGATATCTCTAAGGCTTCTTTTGCCGCACCTGCAGCTACTTTTGATCCACCGCCTGTAGCTAACTTACCAACACCAAAGCTGACCAAGTTAACAGGGTCCACAATTAAAGCCATACCGTAGTCGTACACACTGTCTAGCTTTTCTGCTGCTGTACCACCACTAAAGGCTCCCTTCATGTTATCAAAGAGCTTGTACGAGTTGAGAGCTTTTACTTTCTCTTCATCGTCAGCTTTGCTTAAGTAGCTGGCTTCACCTAGTACACTAAGGGTGTTACCTACGTTAAACTTTCTGTTGTAATTAATCCACTTATCTACGACTTCTTGCCTGTCGTGAGACTTCTCAGACATACCAAAGCGAGCTTTCATCTGCGCTTCAATGACGTTGTAGTTGTGATCCTCTGTGAGATCACTAATGCCAAACGTATCCTTCTCACCACCTGTGTAGGTCATGAAGTCAGGCTCTTGTTGGCTGGGGTTTATAAACTTTGCGTCAATAACTCTCATTAGTCAGCAACCTCTGAGTTAGGAATGAGGGTCTTATCTAAGCCTTCTATTAGAGGGTATCCTGTAAGGGGATCATGGGTATCTCCGTAGGTAGCATCCCAAAGCTCATACTCATAATACTCTCGGCTATTTGTATCTTCAGGTCTTGGGCCTTGAGGTCTAACTATCTTGTAAGTAGCATCAGGGTTATACTTATCTTCATATTGATCATCCCAATCATCTAGGTCTCTTCTGTTTAAAGGCTTTTGTAGGGGTCTGGTTTTTTCACCACCTGCATATCTAGGCTCTGGACGTACAGGGATGCCTTCAGGTGCTACAGTAGGTTGGGCTTTTAGAGTTAGATCGTCTGTGTTATATGTACCTTCTTCTACGGGCAATTCTGTTGGGGGCAATTCTACAACTTTAGATTCATCAAAGGGTGCATCTTCTGGACGCCCGACTAACTCTCCATTTGATATAACAAAGTCTTTATTATTGTCCCTAAAGTATTCACCTACTTGTGCGTCTGTAGATTCACCTAAATCTTCAGGTCTAGCCTCTGTTAGATTATTATCTATTAGGTCTTGCTCAAGTTGTTCTGCTAACTCTTCTGGTGTAGGTGGTTCTGGTGGATTAAGTATTGCATTTAGAGCATCTTGACCGCCATATGCACCTGTAGCAGCCCTGTTGTTAGAGAAAGGATTTTGTTCGTGTACTTTTCTAGTAGCTTCACTAAAGGCTTCAAAATAAACACCATCAGGGTCAGCTAAATCAAAGAATATATCATCTGTGTCACGGTCTACTAAGTCCAAATTAGAGTTTTCTCTTTTTCCAACTGCTTGTCTGTCTGCTGGTGAAAGATTTTTAAGTGCCTCTCGCACGATGATATTTGTAGTGTTTTTCCAAAGTCTAACTTCACCAGCCGAAGGTTCATCACCCCTAAGAACAGACCTGTCAAACACAGCAGCACCATCAGAACCCACCATAGAAAGTGAGGACTCTGACATTGCTCTTAGTTCATTGATAGTGTATCCACCCATACCTTCGCTTGCATCATTTAAGAAGTCATCATATTCTTCATCTTCATAGGCACCACTAAGGTTGGCTTTAATTTTATCAAAGAAACCTCTTTCTTCTGACTCTTGTATTACAGGGGCTGTAGAACCTGCTTTATTTGTACCAAAGACTTTAGAGACAGCTTCTTCAAAGCTTTGACTTGTAGGTGTGAAATCTTCTGCAGCCTTCCATATTTTATTCATAAGGTCTGCATCTACCGTTGTGCTATTAGCCGACTCATAATCTTTTACGGTTTTATTTAATTCAAGTACAGCATTTACACCATGCCTTTGCAAAAGTTGAAGTGCATCTGGCGTCTTTAATCCTCGCGCTTCTAGCTCATCTAAGGCTAATTCTACACTCTCTTGCTGCTGCTTGGTTTCATCAAGGGCTTTGTTGCCATATGTGTTTAACCATTCTTTCTGTTTACGTTTATTGTCACGTAGTTCTTTTTTAAACCCTTGTTTGTTTTCTGCGAATTGCTCTGCAGCACCACCAATAAAAGCTAATGCATTTCCACTAATACCCATGTCTTTATGCCTCTCTACTCATTAAGCCCATGCCCATTTGATTAGGTGGCTCTTGTGATTCTTCCTGCTGTGGTTGCTGATCCATAGCCATGTCTTCTGTAGGAGCCTCTTGTTTGTCCTGTGGGTCTTGCATATCTTCAAACTCCTCTGTTTCTGGGCTAGTCATAGCTTCCATAGTTTGAGATATTTGAGTTTTTTCTTTGGGTTTTTTGCGCTTCATCTTGGCAATAATAATGGCCTTAAGTCTTTCTTTAGCTGCTTCTTTTTCTTCTTCTTCCTCTGGGAAATACTCGTCATATTCAATGCCAGCCATTTCAGCAATAGACACAATCTCTTTGTGAATAGCAGGTGCAATAATAAGCCCTACATCAATACTGTGTATGCCTCTCCCTACCGCCATAGTTAAAGTAGTGTTAGTAAGCACCTCTACAGGTAGGCCCACCTCCATCATGTAAAGCGCACTATCCATGTACTTAGCCCCAGACATATTTTTAAGATGCTTACTAAGTGCCACTTTAGGATCAGCAGTTTCAGGGGGTCTCTCCCAAGGGTAGTTGCCGGGTTTATCCGCAAATGATTGGCCGGGAATTGGGCCTCTTAATACTCTACTCATTTTTATTGTTGCCTTTTTATTTACGACTTTGTATCTCAGCTATAAGAGCATCTAGCTCTTTATCTGATACAGCTTTTCTACTCTTGAAGCCTTCCCAAGTAGACCTCATTTTAGAGCGTTTGCCCTCTTGCGTCTTAAGGTTCTTTATTATTCTGTTAGCGTGGTTGTAGAAAATAGTATCTTGCATGTTAGCATCGAACTTGTCATTAAGATCATAGTCATTAGTATCTACTTCATCCTGCAAAGTAGCTCCTACATATTGAAACTTTCCTACAGGTGTAGAAAGTGTACCTTTTGGATTGTTAGCTTTTACAAAGGATGCGTAGGAGCCTTCTCCCCGTTTCTTTTGAAATGCTAGAACTTCTCCAATAGTCATTTCTGTAGGTTTAAAATCTTTAAATGTACTCTTTTGAGACTGATCATATAGAGCGTCATAACCTCCACTACCTGACTCTTTAGAAGTCATTAGCTTTTCAGCTACAGGACCAAGCCTACCCCGTTGTCTTTTCTCATCTTGAGTTAGGTAGGTAGCTGTACCCAAAGTGCCTTCAGCAGAAGGTGAATACTTTTGTGTTTCTTTTTCAGTTTCACGCATAACAGAAAACAGAAGATCATTAATGCTCTCTTGTTGAATAGCTTCCTGAGTAGCTTTTTGTTGTTCTAATACGGCTGCAGAGGAGTCATACAAGTTTTGTCCTGCCTGACTTAACATAGCCTTTCTTTTTTTACTTCTAGTTTGTGACCCAAGACCTCTACCTTTACCTACCTCACCTACAGTAGCTTGTATTTCATCTGCTGCTACATTAGAGACAGACTTATCATTGCCTCTCTCTAAGAACTTTTGCATTCTTTCTTTAGTTATATATCTATCTGACATATCAATTCCCCCTTGTATTTATCCAAAATCTAAGCCTAATAAGCCTTTACCTAGTTGGCCCCATGCAGTCATTTCTGCTGCTGCTGTTGTCGCTGCCGCTGATATAGCTGCATTACTCGCTGATGAAGTAGCTGTAATATTAGCAAGAATAACATCATTAAGTCTATCTAAAGCATTATTACTACTCTGCCAAGCATAGCTTAATAAGTCACGATCTCTTTGCCATATTTGATCTAAAGTTTCAGCAGTAAATTCATTAGCTGCTTTAGCCTCGTCCCTATTAGCCTCATTTTGTTCGGCTGTATTTACTGTGGTAGTATTTTGCCGCCATAATGCATTAGCTTTTGATATCTCTAACGCAAATTCACTATTAAATTCTTCTCTTGCGTTCTTTTGTTCTGCAGCATGTTTAGCTATTGCATTTTCCTCACCTGCATTAAACTGCTCCATTAAATTCTTTTGTGAAGTATTTTGTTCGGCTGTTGCTTGCGCTAACTTTGCCATAACTTGATTGGTCTCGTTCTCACTCTCAGCACCAAATTGTTTAGCTACATTTTCTGCTGCCTGATCACTAAGAATACTAGCTTGTATTGACTGTGCTTTAAATATCTCTGTCTGTTGTTCATTATTTAAGTTAGTCATATCCATTTGTAGTAAGTTTTTAGCGTTCTCTACTTTAGCTTGCTGTTGATTATTTAAATTAGATATTTCCATGTTAGATACAGCAGCAGCATCAGCTAGTACTTTAGCATTTCTTGCACTAAGATTAGCAATATTCGCAGTTGATGCCAGTTTAGCATTCTCTAATGCTATACTCTGTTCCGCTGTAAAGTTCTGATTAGCAATGTCACTAATAGTAGCTGCATTTTTTACACGTGTTTGAAACTCTTCGTCAAACTCTTGTCCAAGAAATTTAGCACGTTGCTCTGCAGCAAACATTGCAGTGGCTTGCCTGTTGCTAAGGTTTTCAAACTCAAACTTACTAAAGGTAGCAGCATCTACCTGTGCAATAGGTAGAGCAGCTTCCATAGCAGCCTGTACAAGAGCTTGTCCTGCCATACTACTAGCACCAAGCCCACGCGCTGCCATCTGTGCTGAAACGTTTCTTAATGCCCCTGCAGCCCAAGCTGGCGTCTGACCACCTTCAAAGTCAGCTTGCAGTTCTTCCATCTGGCCTCTAACAGTAGCCTGTTTAGATGGGTCAGCCTGTGCTGCGTCAAACTCTACAGCCGCTTTTACTCTTGCCATATCAACAGCAGAGCCTTCAATTTCCTCGCCGGGTTCAAGCTTACGAGCATCAGGCTTAACTATCTGTGTGACATCCTCTGCATCTATTTGAGCAGCTTTAATGTCCTTGCCTTTTAGTTCTTCTACGTCTGCAGTTGCTCCTTCAATGGCATCAGGGTCATCCCCTTTTACTGTCTTAAGGCCATCTACTTGTGTAGTGTAATCATCTAGTGATATGCCTGTAAGCTCCGCAAACTCCGCAATGGGTACTTCTACTTCACTAAAGGTTTGAGGGTAAGGTGATCCATCCTCCTGAAAACCCATAGCTACAGCATTAGGTCTTAAATATGTGACAGTCCCTTTTTCTTTATTGTACTTTGCATCTTTGAGCATTCCTTTTGATGACTCTGCAGCTTTTTCTACCAGAGAAGCCCCATCAATAAACTCGCCGCCTTCAAGGGCTTTAGTGGCATCCCCTATTGAAGTTGATGCAGTGTACTTTTCAGTTTCAATATCATCTGGTGCGTCAGTTTGTGCTGCACCTAAAACAGGATTTCCCTCTGCATCTAATATTACATTACCTGCTGCGTCATACTGAGGAACACCTGCTTTGCTTGCCGTAGCTACATTTGCTTGTGATGGCCCTAAAACAGGATTACCTGCTTCATCTAATATTGGATTACCTGCTGCATCATACTGAGGGACTTTATTTAAGTCTGAAGAAATCTCTGCACCGATTGTATCAGGGTCTATTTTAGCAACAGTAGCTTTAGTAAGTAAGTCTTGAGGGGTTTTAATTGCAGTACTTACAAGATTCTGCTGGCCCTCAGTCACGGCTGCAGCACTTGTAGTTTGTTGCTCTTTAGTCTTATCTTCTATAGCCTTAATAACAGCAGGGTCAGTCTGATCCATAGTGTACAAATCAGCAAGCTCTTGATTGATTTTATCAAGCTTAGATTGCATGGGAGTTTCATCAACAGTGCCTGCACCAAATACAGGGGGTTCAAAAGGTGGCGGGTCAGGGTTTTCAACAGTGGTTTCACCGTCAGTCTCTGTAGTACCCGTATCTGTAGTACCCGTATCTGTAGTACCCGTATCTGTAGTACCCGTATCTGTAGTACCCGTATCTGGGGAACTTGCAGCTCTATCTACTGCCTCTTGTTGATTTTGTTGCGCTTGATACGCTGTCACACTAGCTTCATAAGCACGTCTTTCAGCACCACTTAAATCATCTAATTTTTTTCCGTTGTATTCACCATAGGTAAAAGCCATTATTCAAATCCGTCCTTTAATCCGTCAAGTATATCTTGAACACTTACTTTCTTCTTAGCGTTAGGCGTGTACCTACACATGTATGTCTTAGGACACTCACTAAACTTAAACATAGGGTAGTGGTAGCCTATTGTACCATTAGGTCCACGGTAAATGCAAACCATTTCTCCCTGTATCTTAACTCTTTTTGCTAGGTGACACTGTACAAACTCAGGGTGACTTAACAACCCCGCTAACACAAGGGGTAACACAACAAGATTAATCATTAACTAATTCCTAGTGATATTAAATACATGCCCCCACCTAATACACCAATGATTAGTAATGATAAGCCACCTATTGCTGCATTGTTAGCTATCTGTCTTTTAGCTTCCATTGCTGCGTACACAGTCTCTTCACGTTCCTTACGTATCTGCCTACGCATCCCTAGCATTTCATCGTATGTGCCAAGACCAAACCTGTAGTCTAACATAAACTTTATTTCTTTTTCTTTCTCAAGCAATGTCTTCTTACGAACAACAATGTCCATTGCTTCTTGTTCAATGTTGTCACTGCCGTGAGTCTGCTTGTCTAGCCATGTAGGTTTCTTACGTTGAGACTCAGCCCTAGTAATGTCTGCTACTGCACCGTACCATGCTCCTAGCTGCTGTGATACATCTTGTATCTCTCTGCCAGCTCCTACAAGCATCTTGACCCCTTTGAAAGCTGCATTGGCTGCAGCAAAAGCTGTGATGGGGTCAATCATTTAGTTATCTCTTTGCGTGGCTAGTCGTAACCACATTTAATGCTTCCTTGATTGCTTCTACGTTTGCATCAATACGTGCAATCATTACATCATTCTCATGTATATCATCAGCTAGTCTTGCTGTGCTAGATTCCATTTCGGATATGTCACTTCTGTTATACTGAATGTCTGACGCCATGCCTGATACTGCCCAGACAATAGCAGCACCTTGGGCTAACAAGGCACCAACTATTGTTACTACTGTCCAGTTAATATCCATTTTAGTTTTGCCTTTCTAAAGTAAAGGATACCTATACAAAGTCTGAGCGCCAAGCCCACCAGTGTATAGTTTTTTATTATCATAATCAATGAAATGGCCGTAGCTGCCACCGCCTGATCTTGTCCAATTTTCTACTTCCGTTGCTGCGGTTGCCGAACTTGCACCATCTGCAATTTTATACAAATACATTTTGGCGGAATTTCGAAAATAAAAATGAACATCATCATTACTGTCTTTACCTGCGTACGACATACTATAAAAAGCACTAACACCAGTTGTAAAGTTGCCGTCTACACTTATGGTGGAGTTGTTTAAATTTTCAAGATCAGGTATGGTATAGTAAAAAGTAGTCAGTGAAATACTGTTTGAAAATAATTTTGTACCGCCATCCCATTCTCCAAACGCTAATGATCTAGCATTATGACCCGACTGTAAATTAAAGTAACCTTTATATACAGGCGTTGTTCCATTTAACCAAACATAAACAGTTTGGGAAACAATGGAACCAAACAAAACGTATGATTTGTTATCTTGATACACTATTGTAGCACCACTGGTGCCGTTACCTGAGTCTACATTTGAACTAGAAGGTCTGTTTGGCATTATGGAATCGCCGCTGTTAAATAAATAATAACCGCCTGCATGATAAGACATGTAGCTACCACCAGCATACCCATCATACACCCTACTTGTTACAGCGTCATAAAAAAAAGCTAAACCATTTAAACTACTGGTTGATCCACCGTTAGCGTCAGACGTACTGCTAAATCTTAAAAGACTTCCATCCCAATTTCCATAGGACGGTCCAAAGAGGCTATCAGCTACCGCAGGAGCAGGAGCAGAAGCTCCAAAACCTAAAACATTATACCCAAAACTGCTCATGTTTTTTACCCCCTACGCATCATTAGCTAAGTCAGTAGTAAAGAACACTTTAATGCCTGCAAGCCGTGCATCACCTGCCATAGCATCGCCTGATACATCCCTACCAATTCTAAAGAAACATAGCTCATCGTCGCCGGGAGAACCTGCAATAGTTAATGCACCACTTTCAGCAGATACATTTAGTTCTTCTACCGCACCTTGAGCATTGTCTGTAACTACTACTGCTGTGCCATACGCAACATCAAAGCTAGTGTTATTAGATATAGCAACAGCATCAACCATCCAATCAACATCTGTTGTAGCTGCAATACCAGCCCAAAAGACTTGAAAGGTTACAGTACCTGCGTTCCATGATTTAGGAAATGCTATACTAAATTGTGCAAACTCATCACTATCTTTATCAAAGTCTAATACAACTAAGTCTGGTCTACCTGATGTAGTCTCTACTGTAGTAAGTGCAGAACAACCATTAGTAGTAGTAGGCTGCATAGCACTGGCAGGAACCCATATGGTTTCTTTACCTGCAGTTTTTGCTACTGCCCCAGCTAGTTGATTTAATTCCCCTGCATCAGCAGTAACATTAGTACCACCAATATCTAATGTGGTCATAGATACTTCACCAGCGACAGTGACTACACCATTAGCAAGTGTAATTAAGTCTGTATCGTCTGTATGCCCTATAGTAGTACCATTGATTAAAACATTATCAATGTCTAATGAACCGCCAGAAATTAATCCAGTAGTAGTAATAGTACTAGAACCTGTGTCTATGTTACCAAAACCAGAAGTTATTGAACCTGCGTCTAAAGCACCTGTTGTAACTATGCCTGTGCCACCCGCAATTGGGCTAAAAATAGAGCCTACCGCAGTTCCACCAATCGTAATTGCATCAGCCTCTAATGTTCCGTCTACATCTACATCACCACTAATGTCTAAATCAGTACCTATTAATGTTTGTGTAAGAGTAACTTGCCCATTAGAAGCAATAGTAATAGCATCTACGTCACTAGCAGAACCAATAGTACCACCATCTTTAATAATAAAGTCATCAGCAATAGTTAGCAAACCAGCAGAGCTAAGTGACATTTTTTCGGAAGCTGCTTCTGATGCACCTGTCCTAAATGAAAGTTTAGTAGCATTATTAGAAGCACTAAAATCACCTTCCGATACAGCAGCAATACCTGCAGCTACAAGTATAGAATCCGTACCTGCACCTTCATTAGGGGCTTGAAAATTAATTACTCCAATCTCATCATCGGCTGCTATATCAGTCTCACCTGTTTGCAAGGTAAGTACGATAGGTTTGTCATCTGCAGTAGCAGTATGCTTTAGTGCTAGTCCAGCATCATGCACATGAGTAAGAGTAACCTCACTATCAGCACCAAAATGTATTACAGAAGCATCAGATAACAGTTTAATATCATCACCAAACACAGCATCTTTTACTACAGATAAACCGCCATCTGTTTGTAATGATCCATCTGTTGTGCTAGTAGCTTCAGTAGCATCATCTGTTTTTAAAATACCACTAAATGTACCTGTTGTTGCAGAAAGTGTACTAGCACCAACGATTGTTCCACTAACATCTAAGTTGCCATTTACATCAATTAAAGTTGAGTTTAGTTCTATTTCATTGTCAGCATCAATAATAACATCAACAGCAGCAGTAAGGTTAATGTTATTACCAGCAATAGTTAAGTCTGTTCCATCACCTTCAATCTTTTCTGAGTCACCACCAAATACAATACCTACATTATTAGGGATGTGTACATCTGATGTTGCTGTAAGATTAATCTTAGCACCTGAAGTAATTGTTAAGTCTGTACCATTACCCTCAATCTTCTCGCCATCATCACCAAACGTAAGACCTACACCTGATGGAATGTTTATATCATCAGTAGCCGCAAGGTCTATATCCCCGCCAGAGTCTAGCGTAACTGTAGTACCTGCAAGCTCTGCTGTACCATCTGCTGTAATTTGTATATTAGCAGCGGCTGCATCAGCATCAGTTGTTACAATAGAAAGTGTACCATTTGTTCCTACAGTAAATACAGCAGTATCATTGGATGAACCTGTCATGGTAATAACTTTACCATCTACTCCTACATCATCTACTGTAAGAGAACCACCTGTAATCAAACCAGTAGTAGTAATTGCACTTGCACCAGTGTCTATAGTACCAAAGCCTGATGTAATGCTACCACTATCTAAAGCACCTACAGTAGTTGCAGCAGTAGTAATTAAGTTAGGCATTGCTGTAATTTCATCATCAAAGTAAGCAGCAAGGTCTGTTACGGCAACTTGTACCATAGTGCCATCGTCATTCATAACAACACGGTCTGCGTCTACTACAGTAGTAGAAGTTGGAGAAGTATTACCATCAAGAATATTTAGTTCTTCAGGAGTAGCAGAAATAGCGGTGGTACTAACTGCTGCTAATACTGGAATTGTACCACTTTGGTCTGGTAGTTTAATAGTTCTATCAGCAGTTGGGTCTACAATACTAAGAGTAGTTTCAAAGTCATCAGCCGTAGTTCCTTCAAAAAGAACAGCATTTTGTGCATTCATTGTTACTGTATCTACTACAGTAGTAGTACCACCTACAGATAAGTTACCTGTAATAGTAAAGTTACGAATACCTGTATAATCTTTATTAGAATTTAACACTACAGCCTTAGAAGCAATAGCTGTTCCTATTGCAGTATCTCCTAAGTCTAGTGCATTAAGTTCACCTACAACTGCAGTAATACCTTCAAGAGTATTTAATTCCCCTGCATCAGCAGTAACATTAGTACCACCAATATCTAATGTAGTCATGGATACTTCACCTGCTACGGTTACTAGATCAGCAGCAAGGGTAATTAAATCTGTGTCATTTGTATGACCAATAGTAGTACCATTAATAAGTACATTGTCTATATCAAGTGATCCACCTGAAATAAGCCCTGTAGTTGTAATATCAGATGAACCATTATCTATACTGCCAAAACCAGATGTAATAGAGCCAGAGTTTAATGCGCCTGTAGCAACTATATTAGAACCTGCAGAAGCATCTACATAGGCTTTAATAGACTGTTGACTTGCAATACCTGTTGCTGAGTTACTTGCAAAGTTATCTTCATCAAGAAATGCTTTACCATCAAGTATGTTTAATTCATCGGCTGTAGCAGTAACAGCATCAGAGCCTAGTGTTAGTTGTCCCTCAGGTACAATAAGACCAGCAACACCATTAAAAATAAGATCATCAGCAGAAGTGTCCCAAGTCATATTAGCTGAAGCAGTATCACCGTAAAGTATTACATCGTAGCCTTGATCGTCAGCACCTACTGTAACAGTACCATCAATATCTACGGCATCAAGGTTAGTTGTTCCATCTACATCTAGGTCTGTACCAACGAACAACTTCTTAGCTATACCAACACCACCGTCAACAATCAAAGCACCTGAAGTTGAGCTAGTTGAGTCAGTAACAAGATTTAAATTAACAGCACCACTTGTATCAAGAGTTGTTACAGTTGCAGCAGCAGCAGTACCAGACCCAAGAATACCATCTAATGTACCAGTAAATCCAGTAGCTGTTATTTGATCAGTTGCAGTAATACCATCAACAAATAAATTAGCCCAACGAACACTGGTTGTACCAAGATCATCAGTACTGTCTGTGTCAGAAACAATGTTTGAACCACTTGTGATTCCACCAGTTGCTACCTGTGTAGATGTAGTAGTCAAGACACCAGTAACTAAGGCAGTAGTAGCCATATTTACTGCACCATCAATGTCCACTATATCAAGGTTAGCTGTACCAAGTACATCAATATCACCACTAATGTCTAACTCAGTACCTATTAATTTTTGGGTAAAAGTAACCTGCCCATTAGAAGCAATAGTAATAGCATCTACATCACTAACAGAACCAATGGTCTTACCGTCACCAATAATAATGTCATCAGTAAATGTAGCAATGCCAGTTACACCCAAAGTCCCAGCTACAGTAGCATTAAGATCAACGTCTAGTGTGTCTATGTGTGCTGTACCATCCAAGTACAAGTCACGCCACTCTTGACTAGCCGAACCTAAATCGTATGTATCATCTGTGTTAGGAATAATGCTAGAGTTTACATCTGCCCCAAATACAACATTATCAGCATTAGAATCACCAAGCGTAAGAGTACCACCATTAAAGGTAGTAGTACCTGTTACTGTAAGATTACCACCTACATCTAAATTACCATCAATGTCAGCATTACCTGAAATGTCTAAGGTAGCTGCATCAAGCTCACCACTAAGAGTAATATTAGTAGCCCCAGTAACAGCACCATTGAGTGCTACAGCACCATCTATATTAATAGTATTAGCTGTAAGATGTATTTCATCACCTGCTACAAGATCAAGATGATTAGTTGCCCCTGAATTAATATAGTTAGCGGCTGTATCAAACTGAATTTTTTCTGTTGACGCAATAAGTATATCATCAGAAAACTCAAAGTAATCCTCATCCTCCATCCACTTTAGTACACCGTTATTAGAGCCACCATCAAACGTAAGAGTGACGTCAATAGTGTTATCTCCTAGCGTAATGCCGGGAGTAATCAAGCCACTAATAGTCCCACCTTCTCCTGCTGTACCGTCATGTGAGTGTCCAGAGGTGGCAGCAAAGGCAGCAACAAGTTGATCAAACTCTGTGTTAAACAGGTCTGCTGTAATTGTATCACCGTCAGTAAATGTTGATTGTCTTGTGTATGTAGTACCCATCTAACGTCTTGCTCCTAATTGATATTCTAGCTGAAACCCCTTTAGGGAGTAGGGTGCAGTTTCCCCGCCATCATGAACTCTTAATACTACTGAAAAACCTGAACCTTCTACAGCCTGTCTTACAAGAGGTTGTGAAGCACCGCCAAAGATAAATTGTACTAAAGACCCTTCTGTACTAAAATTAGATACCCCAAACAAAGCTGCAACATCTGCAGTATCTAAAGGGTAAGCAGCAGGTCTTGAAGAGTCAGCGCTTTCGTTATCATACCTTAGTAAAAGATCAGCGTCAATAGCTGATTCAGGTTTGTAGTTAAGTATAACCCTTTGCATGTGCTTGCGTACACCAGTATCTCCAAAACTCATGTCAGGACTTCTGTACTTACCCAATATAGCAGTACCGTCAAAAGTATTGCCTATTTCTTGACGGTGTACGTAACCTTCAAAGTCTCCATGAAGAACAAACGTGTTACCTGTTTCAACAAAGGTATCTGTAGATGCAGGTTTAATCCCACGAATTTCAGAAAACTCAAAGCCATTCTCTCTTAGTACACAAATAATACCTTTTGTCTGTGCGCTAGACTGACCTGTTTTACTAAAGAATATTCTGTACTGTGTCTTATCTGCTATTACTACACTTTCAAACAAAGAACTGTTTTTAATGTTTTCATCAAAAATAGATTGTACATTTCTACTAATTGTACCTAGTTCAGTATCACCAATACGTGCAGTAGCAGCAATAGTACGTAGCCCATCAGGACCAAGAAAAACTAAATCACCGCCAAATTCTTGAATACTGTCACCGTTAATACAACCAATGCTTCTTGTAACAGCAGTCATAACAAAATCAGCTTGGCTATTTCCTGACAATTTAAAAATTCTATTTTCACAAAAAATAAAAAGATCGTTTCGAAAAACTTTAATACCTGTTATAGTGTCATCTACTCGTATACTTCCTGCGCCAAGGGCTACAGAAAAATTATCTTCGTCAAAAGGCAAACTAAAAACTAATTCTTGTGGTGTATTTGCCATCCCTGCATAAAAAATATGTTCTTTAAAAGAAGTAACAAATTTAGCGCCTTCAACTGTAGGGGGAAATAAATCTGCGACAGTATCTCCTATTACATGTGCAGCTGCAGTTGTTCCACTGGTAGCTCTAGTTACCCCTGTAAAAGTAGTAGAAGTAAGTCCTGTGTATGTAAATATTTCACTATTTATTAATACAGACTGAGTTCCAGAACTAGGGTCAATAAAACCTACAGTGCTTTTTACTGTAATTGTACCTGATCCAGTCATACTTGTATCAGCAGCAATGTCAGCACCTAATGCAGTAACTTCACCTGACCCAACATTAGAAGGCGAAATATCTGTAGCTGAAAGAGAGCTATTAAAAACCACAGGGGCATTAACCTCATCAACAAGTACAATCTTATCTGTGCCATCAAAGTTAAATCTTTCAAAACGATACTTACCTGCATTAGTTCTGCCTGTATCTCTTTCTGTCCAATTTTCTGAAACTTGAATGCCAAAAAAGTGTTGAGCAGCATTAGTACTGTCTACTTGCCGTGTTACACCTGTAAAAGTGGGAGGATTAGATGACGCATTAATACCTGTATAAGTAAATCGTTCAACAGTAGTTTCTGTAATAGCTATTTCAAGAGTGCCACTACTAGAAAAACCTGCAACACTGTCTACGCCTATTGTGCCTGAACCTGTCATACTGGTGTTAGCCTCAATATTAGTACGTAGTTCAGCAGAAGCACTTGTCCATATTTTTTCACCTCTAGCAGCAATATACTTATCTGCAAATTTAGCAATCATAAGTACTTTTTCACCAGAGCTATTAGTCTGTGGTACAATCTGATTAATTAATTTTCTATGACCATTAATACGTCTATAGCCACCCTCAACGTCAGGCTCAAAGTTTTCTAAAACTAAAGCCTCTCCCGGCTGCATAAGAAAAGTAGAACGGTTTTTAACTAAACCGCCTTCACAATTAAATGCTACTGGTTGAGATTGAGAATTATCTGGCATTAATTAACACCTGACATAAAGTTAGAAGAACCACGTGGTCTATTAATTACAGTTGATCTAATATATTCATACTTATTAATTAACAAGCTTTGCATATTTTTAATGCCTTGCTCAAATCTACTAAAGTTTAACTGGTATTGATTTACCTCTCCACGGTATTGATAAACAAAAGCTGTAGCACCATCTATTATGACAGGTGCAAAACGGTCAGGTATAGAAGTTGTATCACCGTGGGCTGACAAGTCAGATGGAAAGGTGTAGTAGTCAAAGACTAACGCATATGCCTTATCAGGGTACGGATATAAAAGGTAATTGTTGTCAGGTGTGCGTACAATACTTCTAGGTACACCACCACCTTCAAACTGTGTGACTGCTACGCCACTTGAATGTGCAGCAGCAGTTGTGCTATTAGCACCACGTGTGCAGCCTGTAATGTCATTACCTAGTATGCCAGTGTAAGTAACTTGCTCACTACCTATATGTACTGTACCTGTAGCGTCAAGTCCTGTAGTAGATGCAAGTGTTAGTGTAGCTACGCTATCAGAGTGTGACCCGTTTAGCGTTGTAGCTATAACATCGTCTTCCTCATTGGCATAGTCTTTATCAATATATTCATTATAGTTCAACGTTGATAGGTTATTACCTGTTGTATTAAGATCAGTGTCCCGCTTAATTCTAGCTGTGCTATAATCAATAGACTTGGTACTTGTAGGTACTGTGTATCTACATTGCCCTGCTACTAAGGTAGAAGAATTATTAGCGTGATTAAAAGAATATCCAAATTCACGCTGGTTGATGTATCGTATTGCTTCATTGACTGCTGCTTTACATTGTGTCTGTACGCCTCTTGACCCAGTAAAGTTACTAGATGTAAGCTCTACTTCATTCATACGAGTAATAGTACTATTAGTTAATGAAAGAAAAGTAAGAGCCATTATGTTTCCTCAATAAATCTTTTGATACACTAATGGGGCCAGCATATAGCCAGCCCCAAAGTTAATGTATTGTCTTACAGAAGGTCGCGCTGTGCAACAGCAGGTTCTGTCATTGCAGCAGAAATATCTGCAATTACTGCATAGACCCGAAGGCGTCCAGTTGCAGGTGCAGCATCAGCAATAACAACATCAATGGTATCTGCAGCACTAACAAGAGCTAACGCAGCAGCCGCATAAGTAGATGCAGCACCTGTATTTACAATGTTAGCTTCACCAGCAGTACCTTTTGCAAGGTATGTACCAGCAGCAGCGTCTAGTGCAGCACCGTCAATAATGTCATCGCCACCAGCGAAGTCAATATTACAAGTACAAGAAGCCGTAAAGGACTTCATGATTTCCGCACCGCCAGCAAGCATTACTGATTCGGCAGGGATTTCAAGCAATTGAAAGATGTCACCATCTGCGCCAGAGTATCCAGCAGTAACCATTGCATCAATATCTAGGATTGCTTCAATAGTCCGTACAGAGTTACCAACATTGGTTGGGACAGCAATAGAGTTTGCCCCAACACCAGCGGTATCAATGGAAGTCATGTCATAAGTAGCCATAATTTATATCTCCCTTATGCTGCGTTATAACGGGCAGTGACGATTGCTTCAGGGCGAAGAATCTTCCTACCGTATAGATGCATACCACGAACAATGTCAGCAAAGCTGTCAGGGTCACGATATGTTTCGGTTTTGTTGATCTGCTCTGCAGTTGCAACAGCCGAGTCATGACCAGCTACGATAATACCGCAATTAGTCAATTGGTTAGCTGTACCTGCTGTACCTGCCCCAGTGCCGAGTGCTGGCAAATTGGACGAGGAATAAACACGGAAGCCGTGGAAGTTGTTAACGGACAGACCGTTACGCAAACCGCCTGATTCACCGAAATCAGCGTTCATGAAGCGTGAATCTTCATCAGCAAGGATTTCCATAAACACTGGGTCCACAATCAGCCAGCGACCTTGTGAGTCAACTTGCTGTTGATCAAGCAAACGTTTCATGCGTGATACAATCATTGCAGGGGAAACGGTAGCAGTTGGCAGGGAAGTAGCTCCCGGCATACGTGCAGTCACAGGAATTGAGTGAGTGCCAGCAGAGGCAGTAGTAATGTTGCCAAAGTCACCTTTATGCAGTTGCATAGAGGAGAGCAGTTCGTTAGCACCTGCAGTAGATACAGCCTTAGAACCATTAACAGTAGTGTTAAGGGTATCACCTTTGCTGTGCAAAGAAGACTGCTTGTAGCCTGACATGTACGCAAGAACTTCTTGGTCATGGTTGTCAGCTAGACGGTATGCAGCGCGACTTGTTGCAAGGTCCATGAAATTGACGTGGCTGTGTGCTTCTTCAATATCGTCCATCTTAAAGGCAAAATAGTTAGCCTTATCAATGACTAAGGTGAAATCTTCGTCTTGCAAATCTTGTGCTGTGACATTCGTGCCACGTGCATACTCTGAGACAGAAATTTCGGGTTCTTTGATAATCTTGACGGTATCACCTTGTGCAGCGATTTCACCAAAATAGTCTGAGTTGGTAACGTCACCAACTACTGTACTCTTGCGGAATGCAAGCTGTACTTTTTTTGAATAGATTACTGGGCTAAAATTACCGTTTGGTAAATTCCCATAACCTGATGCCGTTGTAAAAGCCATGATGGTTCCTCCATTAAATGTTTGGCTTAGGTTTAAGTAAGCTTAACACAAGTTTAAGAGGCTGCATTTTTAAGGGTGGCGTTGTTACAACGGGCCTGTAAATTCAGGTAGGTCTTAACTAATATGTTGTTGCTTAGTAGTAATTAAGAAGCAAGGTAGCTACACTTTAGTAGGGCTTGCTTCTCAAAGTAGTGTCTTGTAGGTATAGTTATACTTAGTAATCTTTTGTTGTCAAGCTTTTATTTACCTTGCACCGCCAGAAAGATCATAAATAAATTTCCCTGCACGTTGTGCTTCCATAATAGCCTCCTGATGTTTCTCAAAATCCTGCATTGACATCTTGCCAACTTGTGATTCAGTAAAGGAAACATCGTTGTCAGCTTCACTAGGCTTGGATGAGCGTTTAGTTACAACTGCAGATGCAGCAGCCTTAGATGACTTCTTGCGGGACTTAGTGTCTAACCCCTTGTCACCTTTGTATAGATCAATGACCCGTACTACAGAGCGTGGGTCATCTTGGTTCTCATACAAAGCATCCTGTACCCACTTAGGCTGTTCCCCTGCCCAATCGTGAAACTCGTCGCTCTCCTTGAGATCATCAAAGTCGCTATGTGATTCACGAATAGCATCCATAGATTTACTACGGTTAGCTTCCTCAGACATTTCATCAATCTGGCGTAGACGGTCCTCTGCAAAGCTAAACTTCTCTTGTGCTTTTTTCTCAGCAATAGTCTCAACAATAGCTGCAACGTCAGGGTACTTGTCAGCCCAAGCTTGAATGTCTTCATCGCTCTTAGGTGGGCGTACAATGCCTTGATCTTTAGCGTTCTCTAGTTGGGCTTTGATAGCCTTTAGTTCTGCTGCAGTGTTACTTTGTAGCTTGCGAATGTCATCATACCGTTTCTTGTATGTGCGTTCTTCCCCTGTGTCAGGCTCTTTAGCTTCAACCTGTTGCTTTTTTGCAACACTTTCTGGTTCTGCTTGATCCTCTTGTTTCTCACCGCCCTCCTGTTGGGCTGCATCAAATTTAGCCATTTCAGCTTCTTCTTCAGCAATACGTCGTGCATTGGCATTGCGGTATGTGCTATCAACAAAACCTGCTGTCTTAGGTTTCTCCATAGTTGTTAGTTCTGGTGGCATTAGTTTTCCTTTTTTTGTAGTTACGGCCTAGTACCTAGACCCTTTCTTCGCTGGGTTGTTTGTTTCTTTTTCTTTGCTGCTGGCATGGAGACTAAGCCGCCTTCTTTGTAATCTGATCGTCCCTTACCTTTTGTACCATCAGACTTTGTAACAGTTCTACCAGTAAATACACCAAAGTTACTAGACCCACCACCACCTTCGTCGCTACTACTAAAGTTTGGGCCATCATCGCCTCTTTCCCTTTCATTCTCTGCCTCTCTTGCTGCTTGTCTTGCTCTTGCAGCCTGTGCATTAGCAGCGGCTTGTGCTGCTTTTCGTGCTTCTTCATCTTTACGTTCTTTTTCAAGGCGTTTAGTAGTAGCAAAGTCCTGTGCAGCTTTAAGTGCAGTTACTTTTTCAAGACCTTTAAGTTTTGGCTTAGTAGAACTCCTACCAGAAGTAGTAGGTGTGCCATCTACTTGATTATTTAATACTTCTTCTGCGATTTTATCTGCAGCGTTTTGGGCAGCAGCATCAAGAAATTTATCTAAAACCCCTTTTTGGTCAGGAGCTACATTAAATATACTCCTCCTTTGTTTTTCTATAAATGCTTCGGGGTCTAGGTTTTTAAGTTTTGCGTTTTCATCTGCAACTATCTTTTCAGCCGCACTAAGCTTACGTTTAGTTGATACGTCTGCAATTAATACACGTAGTTCGTTAGGATTTTTCTCTGACCCAAGGTCTTTGGCTGTTATTGTACCTTCTTTTATTCTTGTATCTAACTCTATTTCAATGCGTCTTTTTACTATTCCATAATTAGCTTTTGCTGCAAGTCCTATAACCGTACCTACAGGACCAGCAAAAACACCAATAATACTACCTATTTTACTATACTTTTTTGTTTTATCTAACCTACTTTTTAAATCCTCTATAGAGACTCCTCTGTAGTCAAAAGGAGTTGAAGTAGTTGTAGGCTCTCCCCCACCTCCACCAGTGTCAGAGTCATCCCCTGTCTTACCATCCCCTGCCTTACGACGAACTAAAGAATTATTTACAGGTGCAGCAGATGCAACAGGTTTAGTGCCGCCATACTCATTTGTAGCCTTTTTAGTGAAACCCGGCGGGATAGGCATAGCACTATTCCAAGCTACAGGTATCTCCATGCCATCAGGAGCAATCAAAACAATTTGCTCTATTACACCATTTGAATCTAAAAAGGTAGCTTCAATAGCTTTAAGTGGGTCTTCTATACCTGCAGCGTCAAATATGCTACTTCCTAAATTATCATAATCTTCAAGGTTAAACGGGTCAGGACTAACAAGAGTTCCTTTAGCCGCCTTAAGCGGCTCTTGAGGTTTATTAGCTTGTTGCATTTCAGCAGACTTTTTATCTGCACCTGTCTTGTTAATCATAATGCCTTTACTGGAAAGCTTTTCCATTAACACAGGATCATTATTAGCTGCAGTCATAAGCTGTTTAATAATGCCGTCTACCTTGGTAACATCCCCATAGGTGCCTGTAGGTACTAAACCCCCAACAGCCATCTTAACTGTAGCACCCCCTGCTCTCATTCTTCCATTAACCATAGGACTACGAGAAGCGTCATCAATAAAGTTATCAAGGCTATTACCATCCGTTAAACCCCCAGCATACATGCCAGAACTAGAAAGTGCAGCTTTTAGTTTAGCTACGTCCATACTATCATCTTGCCCTTGTGGTTGCTCTTGTGCAGGTACAGGTTCACCACCTATCCTACCATCTGCGTCCATCTGTTGCAAGCCCATTTTTGCTTCTGTACGTAAATCTTCAAAGTATTTTACCCCAAAGAAACGTACAACATCAGCAGGAACAACGTACTCCCCCTCAGATAGCTTGGCATCAATATCATCCCTTACTTCCTCTGGTAACGATCCCGGCGGTACATCATTGCCTGATACAGGGTCTACTGTCTCAGCTTGGCCGCCTAGCGCAAAAGCCCTTTGTGTTTGATTGTTCATTGATGTAAGCCCTCCTTGGGCGTATGTATTAGGTAAAGCTCTTGCTTGTTCTGTAGTAAATTGCTCGTCACGCTCAAACCCTGTAGCACCAAACTCAGTTTCTTTAGGTGAATTTTCTGACCGCTGGGCATCATCAAAATCCATTCTATATTCTACATTAGTAGCCTCAACTTCTCCTGATTTTGACCTGTAAATAAGCCTTTTATCTGCTGAGATTTGTGTAGGTGTAGCGTTAGGATTTATGTAGTCAGGTAATAAAGGCTGTTCTAAACCTAAGAGTTGTGTGCCTAAGTTTTCAGCGTTAAACATTAGAGAGCCATCCTTCATAATAGGAAGGTCTTTAAATAGGTCACGGTAGTCTTGTGTTATACGGTAACTTCTTGGCCCCATTGCGCCTCGTTCTGCAGCTTCCATAAGCCTTGAAAACCTACGCATAACTTTTAGTGTATTACTTGCTGATGTATCAATCGCAAACTGTAAAAGTTTTTTGTACTCAGAAGAATTAGGTCCAAGGTCTCTCCGAGCGTCACGTGCCATTTTTGCTGCTCTAATAGAGTCAACAAATTTAGATTTTGCATCTTCTATAAAGGGGGTATTTCCATAGTTTAAATTATTATCTTCAGAAAACTTTATAATATTTCTAAAAAGGTCTAAAGACTTTGGGATATGATTAAAATCATAATTAGCTATATCTTGATCATACTTAGCCCAAGCAGCTTTAGCCTCTGGTGCATTAGCCCTTGAGTCATATATCTTTCTTACTTCATCAGAAAGTTTATTAGTCCCTGAATCAAAGCCTTCTTTTTGTTGAATTCTATGCATAACTTCGTGTAGAAGAGTGCGTTTAAGTTCTTTAGGATTATTAAGCTGGTCTTGGGCTATAGCTAAATAGCCTTCTTGTGTATTAAAATATCCTGCAGTGGTTGTACCTGTTAAATCTGTATCTACAAATACAGGCATTGTTTTTAAGTCAGGGTAGTTTTTATATAAATTAGGATGATCTAATACATCACCTAACTCAGAATAATTAACATTTGCCAA
>Ga0209092_10000196_pt1 | contig 57614 bp, 65 predicted proteins | sample FraStrMetagenome_FD_187446 | JGI IMG/M metagenome (GOLD analysis project Ga0209092, IMG submission 187446) | Marine eukaryotic phytoplankton communities from Arctic Ocean - Fram Strait ARC3M Metagenome (SPAdes) (version 2) | ecosystem: Environmental > Aquatic > Marine > Oceanic | place: Fram...
GGAAGACTTTGTCGGAGCTTCCACTACGTTCTGAAGGAGATCGTTATGATTAACGAAAACTTGAAGCTCTCCGGCCAGCTTAACATAGTCCTGAAGGACAAGGCCGGAAACGTCAAAGACTCGCGAGATTTAAAAAACCTCGTCGTAAATGCTGGACTAGCGTATATCGCGTCACGCATGAAGGACACCACTAAAGGTGCGATGTCTCACATGGCTCTGGGGTCGGGTACTACTAACGCCGCAGCAAGCCAAACTGATCTTGTGACAATCTTGGGGTCGCGTGAAGCACTAGACTCCACGGCTATTGCTGGGTCGAGCAGCGAGAAAGTTGTTTACGAGGCTTCGTTTGAAGCCGGAGACGCAACTGGTGCGGTAACTGAGGCCGGAATCTTCAACGCAGCTACAGGCGGTGACATGCTGTGCCGTACTAAATTCAATGTGGTGAACAAGGCCGCAGACGACACGATGTCCGTAACTTGGACCATCACTCTGTCTGCATCTTAAAACGTTAGGGGTGTAATCAATGACAACGATAACTACACGCGCTGGTAAGGGTTCGCCCCTAACTAATACTGAAGTCGATGACAACTTTTCGAACCTCAATAGCGCGAAATACGAGAGTGGATCATCTGGTCCGTTATTCGCTAATACCCTTAACGTAACGTCTTCGGGCGGATCAAACTACGTTCAGGGTGACATAAGGTTAAGCAGTAGCACTACAGATAGTCCCGGTGCCAGAGGTCAGGGCGTCTTCATGTTTAATGAAGGTGCTGACAAGACTTGGTACGCCGGTACTGGTTACAACGCCGGTGGTGATTACCATATTGGTTTTGTGGCAGGAGCAGCTCTAAACACGGCAGCGGCTGTAACTACAAACGCCCATATGATTTTGTACAGCAGTCCTTCGATTGTCTTCAACGAAGGCAGTCAAGATATGGATTTCCGCGTTGAGAGCAACGACAACGCTAACATGATTGTGGTCGATGCGGCCACTAATTCGGTTGGCATAGGAGGTATCCCTTCTTCGTCACAGACTTTAGATGTCCATGGAAAATCTTTACATAGAACCGGTGGTTCCGACCCCGCTGCCACCGTTGCCAACTACAATTCGGGTATGCAGTTTCTCGGCGGCAACATGCGCCTTAACATAGATGTTTCTTCCGTTTCGAACGGAGGCTCATACATTCAGACCCGTCATGCCAATGACGCGTATCCTACTGCTGTCTACAACTTAAATTTAAACCCTCTAGGCGGTTACGTCGTTCTAAACGAAGAGGGCAATTCTAACGCTGGGTTTCGCGTTGAGTCCGATAACAACAGCCATATACTGTTTGTTGATGGTGGGAATGATCGGGTTCTGTTTGGTTCCGCTTCAAATGTCGAAAACGGTTTTGTCCAAGTCCACGGAACAAAAAGTTTAGTCTCAGGGATTCCACAAGGATCGCTCAGTGTAAACGACGACACTGCGATGGGCGTTGGCGTTGGCGGTGCTATTAATTTCACTGGCAGATACCATACAAACGGAACCGCCACCAGTTTAGCCAGTGTTGAAGGATACAAGACTCTTAGTAATAACGGAAACTACGACGGCACACTTGTCTTAAAAGCAAGGGCGCATGGCGGGGACCAAGTAGACAAACTACGTCTTAACTCTACTGAAGCTGTATTTAATGAAGATGGTTTAGATACAAACTTCCGTGTTGAAAGCGATGCTTACACCCATAAGTTTTTTATTGACGCCGGTGTGAACGGCATAGGCATAGGCACGGCCACCGTCTCCACTCACCACCGTGGCTCCGGTATCGACTTTGAGTATGACGGTACAATTTACGCGGGCAGCACTTGGTGGGCCGGGGGTATGCACCTTGGTACGAACTTTGTTATTCAGACAGATGGTACGACGCAATACAAACACGCTAATAGGCAGGCGACGAGGATAGTAAACAACTCGCAGGGCGGGTCGATAGAATTTTATTCAGTGGGTGGAGACAGTGACGCTACGACAACCCAAGTATGGCATGATATGGCTTATTTCAGCCGTGATGACGTGGTGTTTAACAACGGCGGAGCCATTCAAAATTTCCGCGTTGAATCTAACTACACTGCCAGTGCGCTTGCGGTAGACGGAGACACTGGTGCAGTAGAAATTGGTACTGGTATAATTGGCAGGGGCGTAACAGATAACTTCACCCTTAATGGAAAGACTCAGCCGCACTACGGTTTTAACTTGGACCCCGGCAGCGGCGTACCTATGGGTATATCTGGCTACTACGGCATCTCTATTGCGACCGCTGGGTCTGAGCGCTTAACAATCTTTAACGCCGGTACGGCTGTTTTCAACGACATTGGCGCAGACGCTGATTTCCGCGTTGAATCAGACGGCAATAGTAATGCTCTGTTCGTTGACGCGAGCGAAAACACTGTTGTATTCGGTAATACCGCTGTTAACTTAGCCTCTGGTTATGCAGCCCAAACGGGTATGGGTGTGCACGCCACCGAGGGTTATGTGCAGATTGCTTCGAATAGTACCCCTCTAACGCTTGGTAGAACAACCGCAGCCGGTCGTGGCGCACACATCGTTCTTCGAAACGCTAGTGCTGTGGTTGGCGAAATCGGGGACTACAACGGTGTTCCTTATATTGGATACACAGGTGGTTCTGGTGGCGGCATCATGTTTAATGGCGCTTCAATCGAACCTACAGCCGTAGGCAATGCAAGAACTAATGGCGCAAATGACATAGGTAGTGGTAATTATCGTTGGCGCAATGGAATGTTTTCAGGCACAGTTCAAGCAAAATCGTTCGAGCGGATATGGAACTACGCGGACCTGACAGCATTAGATTCGGGGTACTTTTACCCCGTTAGCTTGGATCACGGTTCAGCTTCAGTACTACAAACGTTTGAACTTTTTAAGTACTACGGTAGCTATAACGGCAGCACTGGCTTGCTTGGGGCAGTCTCAATGAAAATGGATATAGCCGGATATAGTTGGGGCGGTAACGTTATTCATAACTATGTTCATCATGCGGCTAGTACTTATAGGTCTATGCTCGGAGCAGTTACACTAAGAGGATATTACGTGCCAGTCATATGGCTTCGTGGAGGATTTGGTTATCACTGGACATCTAACAACCCGAATATAGTCGCAACCATACACTCAACTAATGCGACTTTTTATAGCTCCCCGTACAACTACACAATAGGGCGAATAACAGACAGTGTGATGCAGGGTAAGTCTGGGTATTTAGGCGTAACACACCATAATGATATGGGGCACCAAGATACCATCTGCAACAACTGGTACACGTAAGGAGAGACGAAATGAGTAGAGTACTTAACGATCCGGTTGTAGAACCACAGTTTCCCGATAATCCAGACGGAGATTTTGAGGACTTAACCGACGATCAAAAAGCAGCTTTTGTAGCGATGAACAGTAGCGTCCATCGGGTAGGAATGGCTAAATCGTATTTAGCTAACACCGATTGGTACGTTTCAAGAAAGTCTGAAACTGGGACTGCAATACCTGAAAACATTTTAGCGCTTAGGGCGCAGGCGCGTATTGACGCGTCGGAATAACTATTTTTAACCAGCCGGATAGGAGAAAAGAACGATGGCTATAACTGTAACTTGGTCCGTACAGGACATGAAAAGAGATGTCGCCTCAGGCGGCGTTAAAACGGTGTACTGGCAGTGTATTGCTGCTGATGACACTCACACTGAGTGCATTGCCACTGAAGGTGGAAAACTACTACTTGAGCCAGATGTTTCTGCTGAAGGTTTCGTGGCGTACGCTGACTTGACCGAAACAGTCGTTCTGGGGTGGGTTTGCACCAGCTTGATCCAAGGCGAAGAAACTGCGGACGAAGCAAAAGCTCGTATCGCTGCAAACCGTACCGGTAAGGTAGAAGCGCAGGTGGCACGTAAAACTGCCGAAGCAAATGGCACCCCTTGGGCTGCTGAATAAAACGTAACTTAACTTAGGAGACTTATAATGGCTAAAGACGAAAAGAAAACCATTACTGTTAACGACAAAACACATAATATTGAAGACTTAAACGAGCAACAGGTTGCTATGGTTAACCACCTACAAGACCTTGAGCGCAAACTAGGTAACGCCCGATTTAATGTGGACCAGCTTAGCGTTGGTAAAGAGGCTTTTATCAAACTGTTGGAAGAGTCATTAGAAGCCCAAACGGTCGTAGCAGCGGAATAGTGAATGGAAATGGACATGTTGTGGAGTGGCAGCCTAACTGCCCTAATAGGAGTTTTAGGATTCGTCCTCCGCAACCATGTTGCTGAGCTTCAGCGTCTTCAAATTCTTCTCAACCGTACGCGGGAAGAGATGGCGAAAGAGTACGTAACGAAGCCAGAAGTACACGCCGATATTAACCGTGTTCTCGACCGCCTCGAAAGGTTGGACGAGAAGCTCGACCGATTGGTGGAGTTAAGAAAATGAAACGTGTACTTCTAGCTTTTACTCTTCTACTCCTTACGGGCGTAGCTTCTGCACAAGAAGAACCCATGGATGTTATCTACACCGATAGCACCACAAACAGCACTGTTAATACCACCGGCGAAGTTACAACAAACGTAAACTCTCCACCACCTTCAGCTGTCGCGCCTCAATTTAACGGCGGGGTCAACTCGGACCTCTGTACTGTTGGCGTCGCTGGGGCTGTTCAAACTCAAATTCTAGGTCTTTCGATGGGTTCTACCGTCAGAGACATGAACTGCGAAAAACTAAAAAATGCAAAAACTCTATATGACATGGGCATGAAAGTCGCTGCTGTGTCTGTCATGTGTCAGGACAAACGTGTCTTTGACGCTATGATGGATGCCGGTACTCCTTGCCCTTATGACGGCCTGATTGGCACTAGCGCCAAGGCTGCTTGGGAAGCCGACCCAGAGAGACAACCGGGATCGGAAACAAAGGAGGTGCTCGATGACGACACAAAAACCCTATTGGGGACTGGTGGCGTTCTTGGCGTTTTGGCCCTGCTACTCTTACTCTGATCCTTTCACGTATGGGACAACAGGCAACGCCGTAGTCAATGGCTTCACATGGAGCATGGGCGGGCTTGTGCCTTCAGCTGCCGGATTATCAATCAACGGTGTGATCTACCGCTATACTGCCGTTAAGAACCCCGAAGACCGTATGTTGGTGCATCTTCAGAACGAAGCCGCCGACGGCAACGGATATATCTTTCGCGAGACGGACGACTGGACTGGTCTGCCCGGAAATACAATCAACAAGCTCGTTTCTGTTAACAACATCCCCATAAGCCGTTGGGGAGACGGTTCCATTGAGGTTGAGGGTCAGGGTCAAGTTGTTGGCGCTACCTTGGCTTACAGCTACCAAATTGACGAGTGCTTTAACCCTCAAGCCAACCCCATATGCCCCGGATACGTTGATCCTACTCTGTTTCTGAGTGAGCAAAACCTTATAGACGCCTACGACCCCATGGAAGACGATGCCGTTTTGCAGACCTTAGAGGCCACGGCGGCGTCCTTGTATGAGGAAGAAGAAGTAGACGAGACCATCGAGTCCGAGAAAGCTAAAGCAATAAAAGATAATTTTGAAAGGGGTATGGCCGCAACGCAGAATGCGCTGACGTTGGCTACCGGTGTCTCTCAGGACAGAATACTGAACACTATGAATACAAGTGTTAACATGTACCCATATTATGCTACATCCATTAGCGGAGGAGCTTATAAAGACACCGCACGCCTTGTGGACTCGGACTTACCCGAGAACCCTCGCGGACTCCGTAATGGACTAGCTCAACAACTACTGCACACCGAGATGGTTGATGCGCAGTACAAAAACTAATGTTTAAGAGAGGATAGCCATGATTAAAAATAGCCTACTTGCGGCCTCACTACTACTACTACTTGTGCCTGCCGCGCACGCAGAAGACGCTCTAATCGAGGGCAACATACAATCCAAGTGTATCATTAACACTGATGTAAATGGGGTTTATGGTAACCCTTCACCGTCTAAGCTAAGCACAATCAGCACTGACGGCGGTGTAGAACCTATTATCAGGTTTGATGTGGCTGTAGCCAACTTCTATTTGGCACGTATTACTACACCGACGACGTTTTCAACCGCTCCCGCTTTGACGGACGTTGTGAACTGGACTGGCTCTACTGTTACTGGAGAAGTTTCTGACGCCGCCATGTCTGCATACGACGCTGCGAAAGTTGTGTACGAAGCTACCACGGAGTTTGATCTAACTGTCGCTGGCTCCACATGGTTTAAAGTTTCCTCCGTTGCCGATTACGGCTTTGGGCGTTCATTCCCCGGAGGCACCTACCGTGCAGTTGTGCAAGCCGAGTGTATAGCACAATGATTAAAGTGCTTTTCATGGCTGCTTTGTTTTTAGCGGGGAAAGTCTCGGCTCACGAGATGACCCCAACATACCCGGCCTTAACCCCCGCATATGTTGACGGGTTGGTTTCTGCAAAGATGACTATGTTTAACGCTAGAAAGGACGTTGACTACTTTGAGGTAGGCGTCTTTGACAACGAGTGGGACGCTATCCCTTTCGCTGCATCTGCAAAGATTTTGCACGTGCCTTACGGGACTAAGAAGACATTTGAGATTTTTGTTCGAAACGAAGACAAGGACAGGGCTACGTTCATCTGTTCGGTTTCTAAACTTCGCACAGATAGTTCTGCCCGCGCAATCATATCCTCTAAAATATGCTCTCGAACCGACGGAGCGAGGCCATGATAAAAAAGGTTGCTCTGGCGATATGTATTACGACGCCAGTGTGGGCTGACAACAGTTCGCTTAATCTACAGTTACCGAGCGGGCCAACCAGCTACCAATCAGACTCGTTTCGTGCGGGTAATTTGGACTGCAAGAACGCTATCGGTGGAGGCACTAACCTCGAGTTCGGCGTTACCGGAGTGCTCAACAATGTTGGGAACCCGTACGACGAGTTTAACAGGACGCCGGGGGCATCACGCGATGTCGGTGTTTACGCAAGAATTGTAATCCCTTTGGATAAGCCAAAGGAGCGCATTAACTGCAATACTCTTTACCAGCTTGAGTTGCAGCAGCGTCGTTTAGAAATTCGCAAGTTGCAGCAAGAGCTAGAGTCTCTCCGTGCGCTGCAAGGCGAAATAAGTTTCGAGAACTAATATGGAAGATAGAGATTTAGGTGAAGCACTTGATAGGATTGAAACCATTCCTGACAAACGTATGCGTCTTTTTGGGATGCGGTTTTCTGTTAGCCAGCTTGGTTTGGTTGTGGGTATTCTTACTTCTGTGGTCGGCAGTCTCTATGCAGGTTTCCTCATGTACCAGAAGGTTGAGGCAGTGGCGAACCTTGACCTAGGCGAGTACCAGCAGGCTATGGATATTATGGACGCTAAGGTGGCCGGTATGTCCTCCAAAGTAGAGGAAGCGGTTGAGTACTCCCGCGATATTAAGAACGGGTTGCGCGACGACATACTTGGAATCGAAAAACAAGTAGACCGCGTGGAAGACACTGTCCGTAACACCGAAGAGAAGGTTCGTACGCTTATTGACGATGCGGAGGTACGGTTTGAAGCCAAGCGTGAGCAACTTCGCACGTCCCAATCTGCTGACATGAAGGCACTTGAGGATCGTATAAACGCTAAATTACAGCGGGCGCTAGACAACCCGTTAGCTGACTAGGAGGACGAATGGCAGAGAGTAAGAAAGACCCAAGACTAGCCCGTGCAGGGGTCGCTGGTTTTAACAAACCTAAACGAACGCCGAGCCACCCGAAGAAGTCTCACGTCGTCGTCGCTAAAGAAGGCAGCACGGTCAAGACGATCCGTTTCGGTGAGCAGGGCGCATCTACCGCTGGAAAACCCAAGGCCGGTGAAGGCGATAAGATGAAACAGAAGCGGGCCAGCTTTAAGGCGCGTCACGGTAAAAACATAGCTAAAGGCAAAATGTCGGCAGCTTACTGGGCAGATAAGGTGAAATGGTAATGGCTAAACAAGGTTTATACGCGAACATCCACGCCAAGAAGAAACGGATAGCCGCTGGCTCTAAAGAGACTATGCGCAAACCCGGCACTAAGGGCGCTCCCACAAAAGCTAATTTTAAACAAGCAGCTAAAACAGCGAAGAGGAAATAACCATGGCATATGCAACTAAATCAAAAGCAAAGAAGGCACCTTTTAAGACCTGTAAAGGTTGCCCCTCTCCTGCAAAATGCAAGAAAGCAGGTCGCTGTATGGGTAAGAAGAAGTGACTTCCGAAGAATATGATATGAACGGTAACGGCAAGCTCGACCCCGAAGAGCGGGAGATGATGCTTGCTGACCGCCGTATGCGCATTGAGGATGATAACGCTCAACGCGATCAATCTAGGAAGATGATTTGGTGGGTTCTCGGCGGCATGTTGGGATACCCGTTCTTCGTCATCATAGCTAGTTTATTAGGACTAGAAGATGCCTCTGCGATCCTTGGGTCAATGGCAACTATCTACTTCCCAGCTACCAGTTTGATCTTGGGTGCCTTCTTTGGTGCTAACGCTTACCAAGCTACGAAGGAGTAAAAGGTATGTTTGATATTATTAAAGGTGTAGTCGGCGCAGTCGCTCCGACACTAGGAACCGCCCTCGGTGGTCCACTCGGCGGTGCAGCAGCGTCCATGATTGCGGACGCACTAGGTTGTGAGAACAACCCCAAAGCAATTGAAAAAGCAGTTAAGTACGCAACTCCAGAAGACCTCGCCAAGATTAAGGCGTCCGAGCTGGAGTTTGAATCTAAGATGAAAGAACTCGATGTAGACCTGTTCGCTCTTGAGACAGAGGATAAGCAGGACGCCCGTAAACATTTTGCGAAAGATTGGACGGCAAAGTTGATCGGCCTAATCATGGTCGTCTTCTTTTGCGGGTACATTGCGATGGTGACAATCATGCCGCCTGAGCAAAACTCTATGGAACTTATCAACCTCGTCCTTGGCTACATGGGCGGATTAGTGAGCGCGGTAATTAGCTTTTACTTTGGCGCATCTCAGAAACAGGAGTAACCCATGAACGTAACTGAACAACAACTTGAGCACTTGCTCCACGGGAACAAAGACTGGGCCGAGTGGCTCCAGCCGGTGCAAGACCTACTGCCCAAGTATGACATCAACACGTCTGATCGCGTGGCGATGTTCTTCGCTCAGTGCGGCCATGAAAGCCGTAACTTTGATGTGCTTGAAGAAAATCTTAACTATAGCGCGAAAGGGTTAGATGCAGTATTCGCGAAATACTTCAAAAACGCGGGTAGGGATGCGGATGATTACCATCGTCAACCGGAGCGCATTGCTAATGTTGTCTATGCTGATCGCATGGGTAACGGAGGTACTGAGTCCGGGGACGGCTGGAAACACCGAGGCTTTGGGGTCATCCAACTCACCGGCAAAAATAATCACTCCTCGTTCGCATCAAGCATTGGAAAAACCCTAGAGGACACGCTAGAGTACTTACAGACAAAGACGGGCGCACTTGAAAGTGCTTGTTGGTTCTGGGCGTGTAATAATGTTAACACGTATGCAGATCAACAGGACATCCGTGGAGCAACTAAGCGCATCAATGGTGGTTACATCGGCCTTGAAGACCGCAAACACCACTTCCAAAAGGCGCTAGAAGTCCTAGGGGGAACATATGAACCCAAGGCTGCGCCGGTCTTACTGAAGATAGGATCACGTGGCGAGGAGGTTAAGAACGTCCAAAACGCGCTTGGCCAAGACGCAGACGGTATATTTGGGAAGATGACTCAACTCGCCGTGTTCAATTGGCAGAGCAAAAATAATCTTACGTCTGATGGCATTGTTGGTCCAAAAACCTACGCTGCTATGACTGCGTAACAAGGTAAGGAGTTAGCACATGGCAGTTGTTGCAATAAAATCTTTCGGAGGCATAGCGCCTAAGATACCACCGCGTTATCTGAAAGATAATCAAGCGCAGACTGCGCTTAACTGTCCTGTGTTTGCTGGCAGCATACAGCCTATCCTCGACATGGGAACTTCCCACCTTACATTAGAGAAGGCAGGAACGATAAAGACGATCTACCGGTACGGGCAAGATAATATTTCTGACACTCAGCATTGGTTTCATTGGCCTGCTGAGGTTGATGTTTGTCGTAGCCAGATCGCAGGGGATACATCCGAGTGGACATTCTTCACGGGCGATGGGACACCTAAAGCCACGCATTCAGGCATAGCCCTCGCTGGAACAAACTACCCAGCTGCGTCTCGACCTTTAGGTCTTCCCGCGCCAACCAGTGCAGCGTCCGCTGTCGTTGCAGGTGCTGTAGACGATACAGAGACGGTCGAAACACGTGTTTACACATACACAGTTGTAAACAAAGAGGCGGGTCGTACCATTGAGTCTGCTCCTGCGCCCGCTTCGACGTCTGTAGATGTTAGGACGACGCAAACTGTGACGATGGGTACTTTTGCTACATTGCCGGGGTCTGGGTACATTCTGACTCACCGCCGTATCTACCGCTCCACTTCTGGAGTGTTCTTACTTGTGGCTGAAATACCTATATCCCAGTCGTCGTACAGTGATGATGTTGATCCAGATGATTTGGCGGAAGAGATACCATCCCTATATTGGGCGGAACCTCCCGCTGCCCTACAAGGTCTTATTAACTTACCAAACGGTATGATGGCTGGCTTTGTGGGTAGGGACTTATACTTTTGTGAACCTTACCGGCCTCACGCTTGGCCAGAAAACTACATTCAGACTGTGGATTATCCCATTGTTGGTTTGGGCCGCATGGATACTACACTCGCCGTACTTACAACCGGCAACCCGTATTTTGTACAGGGTTCCCATCCGACCAATATGGCGGTGGTTAAGTCTGATCTCGAGCAGGCGTGCGTGTCTAAAGAAAGCATCGTTAGCTTTGGCGGCGGTGTAATCTACGCAGCACCTGACGGGTTGATGCTTCTATCCCCCGGCGGCTCTAAGATTATTACGGATCAGTACTTTAGTTTTAAGCAGTGGCAGGCGTACTTCAAACCCGAAACAATTCACTCGTACCAACAAGACAACCAGTACATAGCATTTTTCGACAATGGCACGACGCAGGGCGGCTTTATCTTCGACATAACCAGTCGTCAGTTTATTCTCCACGATATGTATGCGACCGCAGGTTTCCAAGATTTACAGCGCGATAAACTGTTTCTCACATTCGCGGATAAGACTGTCAAAGTTTGGCAGGAGGGTGCGGCTAAGTCCTACATCTGGCGCTCTAAGAAATTTACTATGCCCCATGATATGAGCTTTGCATGTGCGCAGTTAGAAGCTGAAGCCTACCCAATGACGATGAAGTTTTACGGCGATGGCACGTTAGTACACACACAAACTGTGCAGTCCAGAGACCCATTTAGGCTGCCTGCAAAACGCGCACGTGATTGGGAAGTTCAGGTGGAGGGTTCCATCGAGGTCTTCTCTATAGCCATGGCCCATTCAATGTCGGAGCTTGCGAATGCCTAGTTTACCCACAGTAACCAGTGACATCCCTCGTGACCTTCGGCAGTACCTAGACCGTGTCAGAGAGAATATTGATGGGACTGGGTTAGACGAGCTTATCACAGCACGTAAACTGATAGCCGCAGGGTTAGCTCAGTACGCAGGCGGTAGTTTAAGCTCCACCTCTGGCGGTACACTCTATGGTACACCTCCGGCTCCTTTAAACTTGGATGCTGACGGGGCGCTTCTTAACATTATCGTGACATGGGACAAGCCTGTTTACAACGGCCATGCGTACACAGAGATATGGGCTGCTTCACAGTCAGCGGAGCAAGCTGCTGCTAGTCCAGAGCAGTATCCCGATCTTGGAGAATCTATCCTTGTTGGTATGGCACCGGGGTCTGTCTGGGCGCATAACATAGGTGGTGGGGCATCCCGTTGGTATTGGGCGCGTTTTGTAAATATTGAGGGTCTAGCTGGCCCATTTAACCTAGTAGACGGCACCCGTGGCGATACAGCGACTGATCCAGCGCATCTGATTAGCTTGTTGTCAGGACAGATTGCAGAAGGTCAATTAGCGACTGCACTTAGCAGTAGGATTGATTTAATTGACGGCGGTGAAACTCTTGCGGGTTCTGTTGCTGCACGGATGGCTACCATCCAAGGGCAGGTGAACTCGCTCCTAAACCTGCCGTCGTGGGACGCAACAACGACCTATGCTATCGGTGATCAAGTTGTGTATAACGGGTTTTTATATGCTGCACTGGCGGCAACCACCAATGTTATACCCAGCAGTGACGCCACTAAGTGGCAAGAGATAGGTCAGTATTCCACGATTGGTGCGGCGGTTGCTGCGCACACGAACCAGCTGACGCTCTTAACAAATGAAGACGTTGCACTGGCTCAAAGTACTACCTCCCTAGCGGCGCAAATGCGCGGTACTTATGATGGCACTGATCTTTCACTGGTGTCTCAGGGTCTAATCTTTGACGAACGTACCGCCCGAGCGAGTGAGACTAGCGCCCTAGCCCAAACTGTTAACACGGTATCTGCGTTTGTTAACACCAAAACACGTACGTTTTACCAAGCCGATCAGCCTACAGGCACGACCGAGCAACCGCTAAATGTTGGTGACATGTGGATCGACACCGATATTACGTACGCGGACGACTACATTGCAGGCGACTACGTCGTCCAGTCTAACCGTATGTATCGTTACGACGGCACCAACTGGGTCGAGGCCATGGACTTTGGGTTTGCGGATTGGTTCGCCGCTATCAGAACTGAAAAGACCGCGCGAGTAACTGACGACGCCGCCCTTGCGCAGCAGATCACCACTTTGGTGTCTAACACCGACGCTAGTTTGGCCACTATCAACGAGACTTTAACGACAACCACGAGCAATTTAAGCTCTGAGGCGAATAAGATAACGAACCTCACCGCCACGGTGGGGAGTAATAACACGACTTTAAACGCGGCGTTAGCAGCAGAACAGCTTGCCCGTGCGAACGAAGACGAAGCTATTGCAGCCGATCTGGTTACTGCGCAGGCCACTTTAGGGGAAGATATAACTGCTGCTGTACAAGTTGAAACCCAAGCGCGGGTCACGAAGGACGGCCAAATAGAGGCCAAGAACACAATCAAAGTCGACGTAGCAGGCCATGTTTCTGGTTACGGGATTATTGCGACGAACAACACAGGCGTCCCAACGTCTGAGTTTGGTATAAGAGCAGATGCGTTTTGGGTTGCTCCTCCGGCTGTGAATTCCGCTAACGCGCCTACAGCCAACTTGTTCCCCGGCTACGTTTGGGTAGACACGAGTGGCAGCGAGAATGTTACTAAATATTATACGGGGAGTACTTTCAGTACTACGCCCCAAAACCTACCGTTCATCGTAAGGTCTTCTCCGATTGTTATAAACGGCGAGACTGTGAATCCGGGTGTCTACATAGAGTCCGCGTGGATCGCCAACGGTACAATCACGAACGCCAAGATTGGTAACGCGGCTATTGATGACGCGAAGATTGCCAACCTAGACGCTGTTAAGATTACCGCAGGGTTCCTAGACGCGGATCGTATCGAAGCCGGTAGTATCACAGCTACTATGATCGACTCTCGCGGCCTGTCTATTAAAGACGCCGAGGGCAACGTAATCTTATCCTCTGGTACACCCCTAAACATATCAAACATTCAAGGACTTGGTACGTTAGCTGCGTTTAGTGAAATTACCCTAGATGATATTGCCTCTATTGGTGCCTTGGCGTCGCTAGACGAAGTTAGAGAAGAGGACTTAGTCACTGGGTTGGCGGGTAAGATTGATGGAAAACTAGAGTCTTTCTTTCAAGCCAGTACCAGTGACCCCTCCACTGGTTGGACGGGCGATGTCCGAACGCTCCACCTAGGCGATATTTGGTGGCAGACCGACACCAACACGATGCACCGGTACAAGTACGATAACTCTCTTTATTCATGGGAACAGATAACTGATGAGAAAGCCACGAGTGCTTTCGCTAATGCCGCTACTGCGCAGGATACAGCTGACGGTAAACGCCGTGTATTTATAGACCAACCCGTGCCACCCTACGACCGTGGCGACTTATGGGACCGTGGACCAACGGTGGGTATTTACCGATGCGATACGGCTAAACTAGCAGATGGAGCTTTTGCGGGTGCCGACTGGACTGTCGTCGCTGACTTAACCGGTAACAACACTGCGGGGTCGATCACGGACCAAGGGGCTTTAGCCACGTTAAGTGCTGTGGCGTACGCCAACCTAGAAAGCGGACTAGCGGGGCAACTGGATGGAAAAGTTGAAACATTCTTTGACCTCGTTGAGAACGACCCATCCACTGATTGGGCAGATACCGCTACGAAGAACCTGCATCTCGGTGATCTCTGGTGGCAGACAGACGCCAACGCCCTAAGACGTTACCGGTATAATGGGACGGCCTATGAGTGGCAGCAGATAACTGACCAGAAGGCGATAGATGCGTTCGATAATGCAGCCGACGCCCAAGACACAGCTGACGGCAAACGCCGTGTGTTCATTACTACGCCCACAGGGCCATATGACATAGGGGATTTGTGGGACAGAGGTTCTACGCTGGGGTTATGGAGAGCCAATGCTGCAATCGCTGCGGACGGCACGTGGGCTAGTTCTCACTGGCAAGTAGCCGCTGACACCACTGGCGACAATACCTCGGCAGGGTTCGAGGGGCAGGGCGCACTGGCGACCCTAAACGAGATTGCCTACGGCTCACTGGCAACTACCCTCGCGGAACTTATTGACGGTAAGGTTGAACAGCACTACGGAACCACTGACCCGCAAGGCGCTTGGACAACAGACGCCCTAAAAACTGAACACTTAGGCGACCTGTGGTATCACACAACGGATAAGGCTTTGTACGTTTACCAGCAGGGGGACGACCCTGTTACCGTGGGGGCTGTCGAGTTCGCTTACTGGATAAAAGTAGAAGACCAAGCCGCTATTGACGCCGCTGATGCAGCTTCGGATGCACAAGATACTGCCGATGGTAAGCGACGTGTGTTTACTACCACACCCGTAGCTCCTTATGATGTAGGCGATCTTTGGGATCGTGGCAGTGCCGCAGGCGGAGGTATCTGGCGGGCTGCAACAGCTAAAAATGACACTCAGGCTTACGCTTTTGCCGACTGGCAGGTTGTGGCGGACGCTACATTTACAGGCACCGCAGCGGGTATCGCTAACCAAGGTGACTTTGCCACGTTGGATGAAATTACAGCTAGTAACATATCTACCTATATCGCCGATGGTGCGATTGGTAACGCTTACATCGGTAATGTCATTCAGTCCGGGAATTATGTCGCTGACACCTCTGGGTGGAAGATAGACAAGACCGGCGGCATGGAAATGAACAATGCCACGTTTAGAGGCGTGATTGACGTAGGTGGCACCACTGGTAGTCGACTGGTTATTAAGTCAGACCGCATAGAAGTCTATGACGGTAACACCTTACGTGTTCGCCTTGGGAACCTTAGCCCATGAGTTATGGTCTCGAACTTGACGGCTTTTCGTTTAACTACGGCGTGTACAGCGTTATTGCGAGCGGCACTGTCATCGTGGGGTATCAGACTTTTATCGCTAAGCTGTCTCACCCAGACATTACCGACTGGAAGATCGTGTTTATCCCCAGTGGGGTTCGTAGTCCGGGGGATGAGGAAGTCCGCCCTTCGTTTAGTTCAAACAGCTACGCGCTGTTCACCACTACGCCTAGTAATATGTCCCCTCATAAATACATCGTACTGGGGAGATAGATGAGCTACGGAATTAAAACATTCTCCGACGACGGATATGTCAACCTTCACAGCGATTACTCGTCACTGGTTTACGTAGGTGAATTTGCCAAGAGCACAAACCCAGTAAGGCCAGTCTACGAGGGTGATTACGCCATAGCTATCTTGGACTACCAAAAGGTTAATAACTACGACCAAGGCTGGCTAGTCCAGTACACGTTTGATTTTGACACTGCGAACCTTATCCCGTTCTACCGTCCAAACTACGACGGGCAAGAACTTGGAATTATCGACGTTGTAAATGAAGGCACCACGTGGGTTGTAAATGTGCTGTTTAAAGGGGACGCAGGTAACTTCCCCCGCATCTTTGCTTTCGCCCCACTTACAGACATCCCCAGTGTTACGCTGAGCGACAACGGCCTTGCGGTTTATGATGCGGACGAAAACTTAGTTTTCACTGATAGTCAGCCGCCTTTACGAGTTGATGACGTTTTAAGCGTCCAACACCCTACCAGTATAAGGGCCGCCGCCCGTGGAACATGCGGGCGAGATGGCACGTCCTGCCACCTGAACTACACCTCAGACCAGTCGAATACGTACACAGGCACGGCGACAAACACAAACACCAAGTTGTACCACGCGGTGCCGTCTGCCTATGGAGGACTAGCGTTTGACGACGACGGAACTTATGAGCGTAGCTGCGGTTTTTTAGGTTGGGGCGATAGAAAATACGCATGGGCCTATCGGTCGTGGTCGTCGTTCCGTGGAACAATGACGCACCCGTACAATACCACAACCCATAATACCGGTTGGTTAGGTGACTTCTCGGGGGCTATGTACCAGCAAAAGTCAGGTAGTTGTGGGTACGGTGGGTTCCTTGGCGCGTTGATTGGTATTGTAGCAGTTGTTTTCACAGGCGGTATCGGCCTTGCGCTTATCGGCGGTGCTCTTACCGGTTTTGTGGTTGGTTCGCTTACATCACCGACGTCGCCGTCTCTGAAAGCATACGAGAGCGACGCAATGTTTGACCAGAATAGTTCTTACGAGCTTATCGTTACAGACGCAACTTACTACAACATAGACGGCGCAAGCGGAATTGATGACTCCATTGACTACGATAACCTGATTTTTAATTATAGTACCCTCACGAATACGTACTGGGAGCATAGCTCCGTAGAGGGACCAGACGGATCGAATATCCTTGATACGATAAATATCTACTGGAACGGGGCGCTGGTCACTCTATATAATACCGTGAACCAGTTTGCTACAAATTATACAGATGCAAACGGCGACACTTACATCCGTGGCGAGCTGCGAGACTCTTCCACTACCACCTACTACAATAGCTTAATTGGTAACTTCGTTACGTTTAGCGACAAGCACTCGGTAGCACGCGTCGCTATCGGGGATGAACCCAGCGGTGATGCGAGCGATGACAACGACGACGATGTCGATGATGGGTCGTTCGTTCCCGATGATGTACCTGAAATTTACGCAGGTGTTGACCAGTGGAAAGGTGGCACTTTCTCTGGTTCGACGTGGTGGGCCACTTACTACTCGGGGGCGACTTTGACCGAGGCCAACGCTCGTATGTTTATCTGGTATGCTGGCTCACTTGCGTACTTTGATGCTACTGGCGCGTACACGAGTTTAAACACCACTTCAGTCACAGGCAACGACGGCAGAACTTATTTCAAAGGGGCACCCCACCCGGAAGACGGAAACCCATACGATAATGGCAGTTATAAGTATCTGTTTTACGGCGTGGGTAGAGAATAGAGGAGAGAAACTATGGCATTTAATACACAATTTGTAGTCGACCAAGTTAAGGTCTACCCAGAGATACACAAGTTTACGAACGGCATTTCGCTTATTCGTGCACACTGGATAATTACTAACACAGACCACCCTGATGGGGCGGCGCATCATGTGTTTGAGAAGTCCTTTAGCCATGATAGCTTTACGCTAGAGACTTTTGTCCCCGTGGAGGATGTAACGGATGCTATGATGGAAGAGTGGGTGACGAGTGAGATTGCCGCTGATACGATCCAAAAGATCAAGATGGCTGCGCTTGAACGGATACGGTTCACCCACGAAGAGGCGCAGATGACGACTTACTTCGAGAATTCAGGGGGTTGACAATAATGAGTTTTACAAAACCACAGACTATGCTAGTAAGTATTTATGTGTTAACGTGTAAACAGGAGTACTCATGCCAACGTCGCGTTTAATATTCGATGAAAGCGAACGTGTAGGGGCTTGGGTAGCCGAACAAGTAGAGCAACTCTCTTCGTGGGGTGGGTTCTACGCCATGGGCGCTGAGAAGGACGGTAAACTGGTGAGTGGAGTTGTGTTTAACAACTTTAACGGCAGTAACGCCACCGCACACTTCGCAGTCAGCAAACCCAGCAAACTGTTTTTGGAGCTGCTCGACCATGCTTTTTTGTATGCGTTCGAGACACTAGGTCTGAGACGGCTTACTGGTTTAGTCGAATCTGATAACTCCAAAGCACTTAAATTAGATAAGCATATCGGCTTCGTGGAAGAGGCTGTTATGAAAAAAGGTGGGTCAGATGGGCAGGACATGATTGTCCTAGTTCTTTGGCCGGAGAACTACCGCAAAGGAAAAAACCATGGGTAAAAAGAGTAATCCACCGCCTCCCAACTACCAACCCTTGGCCAACGCCAGTGCAGAAGCGGCGCGTATACAAGGTGAGTTGGGGCAGGCACAACTAGACTTCGCGAAAGAGCAGTACAACGACAACGCTCCGACGTTAAAAGCAATCGCGGACCAGCAGATGGCTGCTCAAACGCAGCAGATGACGCAGGCCAAAGACTACTACGACTATCAAGTCGAGACGTTCCGCCCACTGGAGCAAGGTCTTGTAGCTGACGCACAGAATTTCAACACCGATGCTTACCGTGACCAGATGGCTTCCAGAGCCGCTGCCGACTCCGGTAGAGCGTTCGGTATCTCACAACAACAAAACCAACGAGCTATGGCCTCTATGGGTGTTAATCCCAACTCGGGGCGGTTCGCTGGTATGAATGCTGCCACTGGCTTACAGCAAGCAGCCTCACGTGCTAACGCGATGACAGGTGCGAGAACCCAAGCAGAGCAAATGGGCTATGCCCGTAAGTTAGATGCCGCTGGTCTTGGCCGTGGTCTCGCAGGCGCATCCACTGCCGCTTATGGTGGAGCCAACAATGCCGGTAACTCCGCAGGTATGAACGCACAGTCCGCAGGTAATACTTACATGCAGGGTATGGGAATGGGCGCAGGCACTATCGGTGCAGGCCAGAACATGCAGATACAGGGTTTGAGCAGCGTTCTAAACAACCAGACACAGACTTACATCAATACACAAGACAGCCTCCTTGGCGACATTGGTGGTTTGATGGGTGGCGCAGCCTCTATGTACACTGCCTTCGGGTCAGATCGCACAATCAAAGAGAATATTGTTGAGGTCGGTGTAGACCAACGCACAGCCTTAACTCTTTACGAGTTTAACTACATCGGCGGTGACGGACGTAGGTTCCGTGGCGTAATGGCGGATGAGGTAGAGCTAGTTTACCCAGAAGCAGTAGTAGACACGGACCAAGGCCACAAAGCGGTGCGCTACGATCTTCTCAACATAGAATTTAAGGAGGTCCACTAATGGCACGTAAGTCGAAATGGGCGCAGTTCACCGATAACTTCAACGGTGTCTACGGGACGTTCAATAAGATTGGTAAGGACATTGAATCCACCAAGGTAATGAACAACGAGTACGAAGATGATCTTGGTAACGCTCTCGGTGGTGACGCACTGGATCGTCGTCGTATGCAAGAACTCTCCAAGGTTTACACTAAGTACGGTGATACCAAGGGGGGCTTAGACCTACGAGCGCAGCAGGCTAAGATCGAGTCCGACAAGCGTGCAAACGACTTGAGCCGAGATACATATGACGAACTGGTGAGACAAAACGGGCTGCTTAAAACCCAGCAAATGATCTCTGACCGAAGAGGTACAGACGCCAATACTGCTAACACTCAGTCAACCACCAGTCGTAGAGATACACTCCTGCCCGGCGAGGTAGACCAACAAGGGGCAACCCTAGATGGTACGAGAGCCAACACTGCTAACACGACATCAACCACTAATCGTAGAGAGACACTCCTGCCCGGCGAAGTAGATCAACAAGGGGCAACTCTGGATGGTACGAGAGCCAACACTGCTAACACGGTATCAACCACTGTGCGTAGAGATGCGCTCCTGCCCGGCGAGATTGCAGGTCAGGACTTAACGAACACGGGCAAGGGACTGGATAATCAGGGTAGCGCGATTGACGTAGATATTAAAGGCGCGACCAGTGCGAGTACGATTGACTCCACCAACACTGGGAATGAAGCAGACACCGCTGCCAATAAAGTTAAGAAGTACAAGTCCACTATCGAGTATGACCAGCTTGATGCGGAAGAACAGCTTTTGGTTGAACTTAACCAGACTGAGTACGATACCCCAGAAGACGCTCAAGCCGCTTACATCCAGATGGTGACGGACGATGATCGTATTGATCCGACGCGCAAGGCTGGCATCATTAAGGCTGTAAACGAAGTCGGACTGGTTAAGTTACAGGGCGAAGCAACAAAGCTCGCGCAGGGTGCGCAGAACGCTCTACAGTCAGGCGGTATGGACGGTTTGATTGAGTTCTACGACGGCGTCGACGACGGCGATACCATGCGTGTTGAACGTGGCGATGATGGCACCGTGGCTATTATTTCCACGCGTGATGGCGAAGACACTGTTATGTTTTCCGACTCTTCCGATGACGCAGCGGCTGTTGTAGAGCAGCAGATGTTCAACCAATTAAGTCGCCCCGGCACTGGGTTCGAGGTTGTTGCACAAGCCGCAAATGTTGCAAAGACTAGGGCAGAAACTGAGCGCACTGGTGCGCAGACAGACCTCCTTGGTAAACAGGCGTTCAGTGAACTGCTTGGACAGGACGTAGAAAGAGCCAGAGAAAACTTAATTATCTCTCAGACTGCTGAGATCGACCAAAGAATGGATCAAGCTAAGAGCGGGCTATCAGGACGTGCTAAGATTGCGGAAGAAGGACTGGCAGACTTACTGACTAAAGACCAATATATCTTAATGGCAGAAGACGAGCCAGCGGCGGCGGCGGCCCTCATTGGTGACTTCATGCAGCGATACCAGATGAAGGGTGCTCCCCCAGCGGGTGTCGACGCGCAATCATGGTTTGCGTTGAGTGAAGCAGAACAACAAGAATACATAGAAGCAGGACAGTGATATGGCGAACGCAGCGCAGCAGGCCATTCTGGACCGTGCCAGAAATCGGTTAGACGGCAGGCAGGACGAAGAAGAAGAGAAGCAAGGCCGTGCTACGCAGAGGCAGCAGGAGCTATTAGCTACTGCCCAAGCGCGGCTTGGTGATAAATACCAACGGAAGGCTGATAAAGACGATGGCTCTGACTTCGTTGCTGGTGTCTCTGGTGGCGTAGACTCGTTTCAAGGTACGCTGTACGGCCTAGCTGGACTCGCTGGTGACGCATCAGAGCGTTACCTTGGAGTAGGTGAGGGTCTGCGCGATTGGGGCTTCAAAGGCTACCAAGACAACATGGCGGAAGTGGATGATGAGTTCCGCGACGCCTACACGTGGGACGGTGCCACTAGCTCTGTCAGTAACTTTGTAGACGCGGGGCAGTACTACGTCGGTCGGGTTATCCCTGACGCGCTTGCGGCTCTAGGCTCTGGCGGTGTCGGTGCCGCGATAGCAAAAAAAGCTATCAGCGAGACTGCGGAAGCGGGTATCAAGAACAAAACCAAAGACCTACTTGGTGACAGGATTGGCGATAAGGTAACAAAAGAAGGTATAGGCTCTGTCGCCGGTGTAGCCACGCAATCAGTTTTACAATCGACCGGCGGTATTTACGGTCAAGCCGGTGAGAAAGCAATCGCCGAAGGCGGGACGCTTGAGGACGTTAACCTAGGTAAAGTCGTCGTTGGTGGCTTAGCCGCTGGTGCAGTAGAGACTGTAGCTGACGTTGCCACATTAGGACTTGCTGGTTTTGGCGCAGGCCGAAACTTAATGGACCTTGCGAACAAAGGCGGGAAGACTAGGCGCGTACTCACTAAAGGCGCTATCGGTTCTGGTGTTGAGGCAGTCACAGAAGGTATCCAAACGGGCATAGAAGACTTAGGCGCAGGTGAAAGTCTAGCGGACGCTAAGTTCATGGACCCTACGTCGATGATGGCCGGTGCATTTGGCGGCGGCGCAATCAGTGGCGCAGGTGGACTACGCAAACCAAGCAACCAAGGTACGACGTTTGCGGCGGAAGAAGCTGTCCAGCAAGCGGAGGATGAAGTTGCTCTCCAGCAACAGGAAGCGCAAGAAGCTGAAGCAGCGGGATTACAAGCCCAACAAGAGAAAGCTGAGCAGTCGCGCAGTCGTCGTGAGGCAGCGGCGTCGTTTACGGCGCGATCAGAGTTCGTAAAAGCTAGGCAGACAGAGATAAACGCTCAGCAAGAACAGGAGCTTCTCGACCCGAACACTGAGTTGGGTCAGGCGTTTGAGGAGCACTTAAACGAACAAGCTATCTATGACGAAGCTGATATAAAGAAATCAGCCAAGGCGTTCCTAAAAAGCTACCAGAAAGAGAACGACAGTACAGAGCAGGTCAACCAAGAATACGTTGCCGCACTGGATACCCACGTGGGCAAGGTGGCACAGGCTAAAGAATTCATCGCGCAGAACCCAGACGTTATGGACGCTGACGAAGCGACCTTCGCAGCAGCTGCTCAGCAGAACCCTGAAGTGTTTGGCGTAATCAACACCATGAGAACCGCCGCCGCTAGAGCCGCCGCTGCTACTGCTACCGACACAACTACCGCCGAAGCAGACGTTGCCCCCACACAAGAGGCCACCGTTGAGCCAACTAAGACGCCCACTAAGAGAGAACGACTTAGTCAAATGGCTACAGAGCAACTGGGAGAGACTTGGGAACAAGATAACCCAGAGTTGTCCCAGTTATTTTCCGACGGTAAAGGCATCTACTCCCGTGGCAAAGGAAAGAAATCCCGCTTTGAAACAATGGTCGATAAGATCGTTGCAGAGAAGGCGGCGCAACAAGCCCCAGTGGACGCAGAGGCTACGCCGGATGCCATTCCCACAATCGAGACACCTACAGTTGAGACAGTTGCAGACGCAGACGCAGAGACAATTCCTGTACAAGCGGAAGAAACAGTTGAGACACCGTCGGTCTTAGAAGGTATGGACGCTCGAGCAGTTAGCTACGCTACTGAAAAGCTCGGCCCCAACTGGCGTACAGAGCAGCCACAGTTAGTACCCGTACTAGAAGACAAGAAGTACGCAGGGTTCAATGCAAACGTCGACAGACTTGCAGCAGAGCAGCCCGCGCCGACGCAAACGGCAGTAGTAGAGCCTGAGCAGGCACCTACGGAGAATACTCCCGAGGCAATACCTGAGGTACTAGAAGGCGAGCTTACTCCAAATGCTTCCACTGAAGTTGCCCCCACTGGTAACCCCTTCGAGTTGGCTATGCCTGAGCAGGTTAAGCTGTCTCCGAACCAGAAAAAAGTATACGAGGTACTAAACAACGCGTTCGCCAACGACGAACAGGACGAAGTGATCCAAGCGAACGGGAGCTTGAACCCGACACGTATTGCTGAAATGGCGGGTATTAACTCAAAACAGGCGGTGCAGTCTGCGCTTGTTCAGATCAGAGCCAAGATAGCCAAGCAGTATAAGGTTGACCAGAGCGAGATAAAGAAACGCCTAGCCGAAACACGTGTCCAGCGTACAGAAGAATTCGACGTAAACGCAAATGATTCAGTCTTTGACAACGCTGATCTAGGCGTCGGCTCCGGCACACTGGCGTCTGCAAACCAAGGCGCACGTGATGGAATGGCTCCCGAAGATGCGGCGTACCTCGATGCTATGGAAGAGACGCCCAACCAGCAACAGACGCCAGAGCAACTTTCTGAAATTCGCGCTATACACGACAGAGAGATGCAAGCCGACAGCGGTTACAAACAAGCGGTCCGAGGGTGGGCGAAACTTGAGTCTCAGCAAAAAGACGGTAGTGTGACCTTTGAAGACATGGAGTCACAATATAGATTCGAGTGGTTCGGTTCCTTCACAGAATTCCAACGGGGTGACTTCGACGAGGACGGCCTAGCCTTTTACTTTGACAGATTGCGCAATGAACACATAAATAAGGACAAAACTAATGACCAAGCCAGTATTGAAGCCGCCAACCAAGGGGGACAAGATCAAAGCCGAACAGACGGCGCAACGCTTGACCAAGATGGCGGAGAAGTACAACAAACTAGGGCTGAACCTGAAGGTGCCGAACCAGAAGCCCAACAGCTAAGCGCTGCGGAGCAAACTGCACGTGCGGCTAAGGTGCCAGTCGTTACCAAGAAGAAGCGTCGCGTGGTTAAACCACCGAAGAATCCAGAGGAAGCACCTGAGGCTAAGCGTCAAGGTAAAGACTCTGAGCTTAACGCCGTAGACGCCGTAGCCGAGAAGCTAGGGGGCGAAGTGGTTTACCAGAAGGGTGACGTTGCTCTCGTCCGTGGGTATAGCGCACAATCTGGCGCACCAGTGTATGCCGCAGCAAAGGGTTCTATGTTCACCAAGGTGGACGTTGATAGCTACACAGGCACTGAGTTTACTCCTGAGCAAATAGCTGACCTTGTAGAAGCTAAGAAAGCAGCCGAAGCGGAGGCTCAGAAGGTTCACACAGAAACCCCGTTTGTTACCTTTAGTAACGGATTAGCATTCTCTGAGAGTATGACTCCTGAAATGCAGGGGGTTGTGCGAGAGTGGCAAAACCTTCTTGGGTTAGATACAGACGTTTACGTTACCACACTGGCAGATGCTAAAGCTAACAAGTTAAACTTCACTGGCCCTCAACGCGCCGTGGGGTCTGGCACTTTAGATAGTAATGAACGCGGCTCTACGCGCAAGCTATCTGACGGTAGCCATTATATTATCTACGACGACCAAGCCTCTAAGGTTGGTACGTTAGAAACCATCGCCCACGAAATGGGCCACGTACACCAGAAGGTGGTTTTCGACCAAGCGTCTCCAGAGATGCAACAAGACCTACGAGCAGAACACCGCAAGTGGCTTGAATCTCAGAAAGGTTCTACAGCGGAAGACCTAGTTAAGTCGCTCCGTGCTAGGCAGACTGGGAAGACTACTGACGTTCCCGTCGACCTCCCAGCGGAGAAAGTTAGTGCTTACTGGAAGTCCTTCAACGAGTGGTACGCAGATCAAACCTCGCGTTGGGCAACGACGCAGACTGCGCCTCTAACAGCAGTTGAGAAGTTCTTCTCTCGCCTCGGTAAATCAATGAAGAGTTTCTACGATAAGTTGGCGAACAAGCAGTACCTGCCTTCTGACGCTTTCGTGGAGTACTTGGACAAAGTTAAAAACGCTAACCTACGCGACCCAATCAACGACAACCCTGAGTTCCAGTCGGACGGCATGGCAGGCTCGATGAAGCCTACAACGGAAGCTCAGGAAAAGAATTCTAAGTTCGGCGAATGGGTGCGCGAAAACTTCGGTGGTACAGGCAAGCAGTTTGTGGACGACGTATCTGAAGTTGGTAAGCAGGGTGTAGCATCACTCAAGTTCCTCCACCAGTATGTGCGTGACGTTAAAGGACGGATGCCTGCCGCTGGTACTATGTACCAAGCAATAAAAGAAGCAGACAAAACGCGTCAAGATATTCGGCGTCAAGTGGAAGCCATCGCCGTACGCGCTCGTGAGCTAAAGCCTGAGCGGCTAACAGTAGTTAACGACTTTCTAAGTAAGTCTACGTTCTACCAGAAGTGGGGATATGATCCCCAGTTTACTGACGCCGATGGAAACAAGCGCGTTATTAAAGAAGACCCTGTTATGGCGGCGGCGTACAAACGTCTAAGCCCAGTAGAGCAGGGGCTAGTACGAGAAATATTCCAGCATGGTGAGAACATGCGTTTGCGTAAGCAGGAAGTGGCTAAGCTCTTAGGAGTTGATAAGTCGTTCTTTAGTGCTGCCGCGCTTGAAGGGCCGTACGCACCGCTGAAACGTTTCGGTGACTACGCCGGTGTACTAAAGTCGCAAACCTTAATCGACGCAGAAGCAGAACTTGCGGATACGCCAACGCCTGCCTTGCGTAAGAAAGTAGATGAACTGAAGTCTCAGCAACAGCACTACGTGGTTAGTTTCTTTGACACCATGGGTTCGGCTAAGAAGTTTACCGACGAGAACCGTGGCGACTATGCTACCGCAGTACCGTCGCAACGCACGGATGACTTAATGTCTGACCGCGTGACAAACGAAGAAGCGTTTCAGACGATACTGGGTAGCCTGAAAGCAGCAGACAGTAACCTGATTGACCCGCAGTCCAAGAAGGCATTCGCGGATATGGTTCGCGATATGTACTTTGATTCCATGGATGAACGTGACGCTCGTATGTCTGGGGCGAAGCGTAAGAACCGTGCTGGCTACGAGAAGAACATGGTTCGCTCGTTCTTGTCTCACGCTAGGGCCGAAGCCGGAATGATCTCCACGATGGAGCATGGCGCTGACATCAACTTAGCTTTGGCTGAAGCGATGAAGCAGTCTGACCAAGACCCAGAAGCTCTGAAGCCCGTGTACAACATGTTAGTGGCTCACTACAAAGACACGCTAACCTACCAAGACACAGCCTTCCAACGTGTCTCAGATCGCGTTGCTGCGCTCAACTCTGTTTACATGTTGACATCTAGTGTCGGCTACCACGTAACTAACGCGACACAGCCTGCGATGGTTACAGTCCCTAGATTAGCAGGTGACTTTGGCGACTACTCCGGTGCTTGGAGTAAGCTCACTCGTGGTTACAAAGTAGCGGTTGGCTCCGCTAGAATGACTAAAAAGTTTGAGACGGAGATCGACCTTGAGAAAGCGCCTCCACAGTACAGGGCGTTGCTACAAGAACTCCAGTTGCGCAACCTTCTGGACGTCGGCATGGAAGAAGATTTGTCGTCGTTTGACAGGTTCAACACAGGGTATGAAGCCCTTAACGTAGCGTCTGATAAGCTAGGCATGGTAACCCACAAACTGTACCAAGCGGCCCGTCTGGTGGAAGCTCATAACCGTATTTCATCGGCAGTAGCCGCATTCGATATGGCGTCAGCCAACCCACAGGTTGCTAAGAGACAGGGAATGACCCCTACCGAGTACGCCATTAGTGTAGTTGAAGACACTCAGGGTAACTTCTCACGTATGGATGCCCCACTGTTGATTAAGGCACTCCCTAAACTGACAACTCAGTACCGCAAGTATCAGCTAATGATGGCGTGGGCTTACTCGAATGCAATTAAGCAGACGTTTAAAGGTGAGAGTCCTGAGATTAAAGCGATGGGCCGCCGTACGTTAGGGTACATGACCGCGCACGCAGCTGTATTTGCAGGCGCTACTGGTGTCCCACTGGTGTCGACTATCGCACCATACATTATCGCCGGTATAAGTGGAGAGGACGAGCCGCAAGACCTAGATCGCTGGATAATGACTAATGTTCCGGGCAAAGCTGGCGAGGTTCTAGCCAAAGGTGCGTTCAACTTCATTGGCCTAGATATGTCTACCAAGTTGAGCCAAGGAAAAATATTCCACCCGTTCCCGTACCTAGACTATGATGTGTCTGAAGACGGCGTAAAAGACCTAGTGTTTAACCTTGCCGCTGGCCCCTCTGGTACGACGATGATTAACTTCACGCGTTCCGCCGAGTACTTTGGGCAGGGCGACACCCTCAAAGGCATCGAGTATATGGTGCCAAAAGGTATACGTTCCGCTGTGGAATCATATAGAATAGCCACAGAAGGTGTTTCGTTTAAGAACGGCGATGTGGTTGTAGACCCTCGAGACGTAGACGTGCCGAGTTTGATGCTAAACGCCCTTGGACTTCCTTCCAGTGCCATCAATAAGATCAAGTGGACAAGAAGTCAGCAGTACGAGCTTGAGCAGTACTTCAGTGAAGAGACGAGCCGTATACGGCGTGAGTACATAGACGCCAAGAACGCCAGAGATCGCGATCTTACTAGAGAGCTTCGCGAAGAGTTCAAAGACTTACAGAAACAAAAGAAACGTGTTCGCCCGTTCTTTGGCAGCGACAGAAAGACGTTACGCCGTCAGCCGGTATCGTCACTAATGAAAGCGCCTTACCAACAAAGTGCAAGGGAGAAGAGAGCGCAGAAAAGATTTGAATAGTTTCCCCCTCGTATCACTTGTTCTCCCGCAGGTGGTCCACTGACCCGGCCTATTACTCCTTTTAGGTCGGGTCTTTTTTAGGTAACAATCTAGGTAACACTCTAGGTAACACTTTCTTAAACGTACCTTGTAAGTCATTGATAACACACTCGTAAACAGATAAGCCGAATGCCTGTCTGTCCGCCAAGAATCCCTGTCGATCCGCCACCTCTAACCTTACTAATATAGTTAAAACAATAGCTTAGCAAACGGCTACCTACTGAGGTGTCTATTTCTAGGTAACAACCTAGGTAACAATCTAGGTAACAGTTTCCTCTTGCACTGTGGCGGACAAATGTCTATTTACGACGGATGGCGTTAGTACAACAGGGAACAATTTATTACTTTGTGAAGCGAGTTCCTCGACGGTTCGCGGCTTACGACGTACGCAAGTTTGTTAAAGTTTGTTTGAAAACTGACAGTGAAAGCGAAGCGTTGCGCAAGGTGGCTGAGGTGGAGGACAACCTTGAACAGTACTGGGTAGCCCTGTCTGATGGGTCTGGTGATGAAGCCAAGTACGACGCTATGGTTAAGTTAGCCGCTGCCCGTGGCGTACGATATAGGCCAGAGAAGGAACTGATGAGTCGTGGGCTTGATGAAGTCCTGCGCCGTATCGAAGCCCTAGAACCTAACGAGGCCAAAGACCCAGTCATTAGTGGTGCTGTACTGGGAGTGGCCAAGCGACCGACGATAAAGCTGTCTGAGATAAATGAAATGGTCTTTGAGTTGGAGAAGACTAAACTGGTAGGGAAGTCAGCGGATCAGGTTCGCCGATACAAGAACCCAAAGCTAAAAGCCTTTAAGAACTTAGTTGGCATTTTGGGGGACGTGGATATTGCGAGTATCGAACGCGACGACGCGCTTGAGTTTAGAGACTGGTGGCAAGACAAGATTGTAGAGGAAGACCTTACTGCTAACTCTGCCAACAAAGATATAACGAATGTCTCGGCGGCGCTCCAGATGGTCATAGACCGTAAGCGGCTACCGATGGAAAACCCGTTTAAGGGACTGCGCTTTGAGCAGGGGAAAACTAAAGCTAGGCCGCCGTTCTCTGTCTCGTGGATCACAGAGATGTTTACTGAAGCCCGTGTGGCAGGTCCAGACGCTGAGGCTAGAGACATATTCTTAACTCTGGTTAACACAGGTTGTCGTCCCGCCGAAGTGGCAGGGTTACTACCAGAGGACATAATACTGGCAGACAATATACCCCACATTAAAATACGGGCTAACGCCAATAGACAGATAAAGAACAGCGCCTCTGAGCGTGACTTACCACTTGTAGGCATATCACTAACTGCCATGCGAAGACACCCAGATGGGTTTCCACGGTACGCAGGGAAAGATAAATTTTCAGGAGTTATGAATAGGTACTTGAGGGGGAATGGTCTTATGGAGACACAGGATCATACTATCTACGGGTTACGACATAGTTTTGAGGATCGACTGCTAAAGCTCAAAGAACCTGACAGGCTCTGTGCTGATCTCATGGGACACGCTACAGCGCGTGAGCGATACGGGTTAGGGGCGACTCTGGATCACAAACTTGAGGTACTGATCCGCCTCGCGCTTTGATGTGGTAGATGAGGAACGCTTTCATCGCAGGCGTCGCCGTGCACTGGATTTTCTCCAATGCAGCGACGATACGCTCCGGCGATATTGAAAGGTCGATGTCGTTATTCATTTAGTTCTTTCATCCTCTTGTGCATCAGTTCCCTAATCTCATCTCGAGTTAGGTGGGGGTATTTCTGTCTTAACTCCTTACGGAGTCGGTGCCTTAACTCGGAGTCTTGCAACATTAGCCAAGCTCCACGTGCCAGTGGCCATAGGGCCACGCAAAACAAACCTGCAAGTAAGTATTCCATAACGGTTCACCTCAGCTTTCAATTTTGTTCTCCAGCATTTCCAGAAGGTATCCTATCTCTTCTGACTGTTGTTTCAGGCTGTGCTCACCGCGTTGCTCAGCGTTCTTGGTCATGCCGTCGACACGGTGCTTCAGCGTTTTTACTATTTGTTCTACTTCTGTCATGCTCTCACCCATCTAGTTGAGTTTCCGTAATTACCCCGTCCTCCGTCTTGACGATTGACAGCGCCTTGCCGTCGAAGAACTTGAGATACTTGAGTTCGTAGCAACGTGACTGACCACTTGGCACAGTTGTTCCAGACCCCAGAGTGATCCGTGGGTTGAACGTTCCGTCCGCTTGGTGGACTAAGTAACCTGACCGATCCAACTCTTCACGGATCGCTGCCGGTGCTACACCATGCTCTTTACACCAGTCGGAGATTGCTTTGACTGTAACGTAGACCTTCTTGTCCTCCGTACACACACGGCCCACAGCGGGAGCACGCATCATCTCCATAGGATGTTCTTTAACCTTGGCTCTGCTATCCCCGAAGTGCTTGGTGATAATCAGACGTCCGGGCAACGTGGCGATGAATGCTGCTAGTTGCTCGCTGATGTCGAGGTTAGTTTCCTTACGGTTCTCACGCATCTTGAGCACTTGTTGCAACGCCCACTGCTTCATTGTCTGCATGTCGAACGAAACCAGTCCTAGCTTCTCAGCGATCTTACCTGCCACTAGAGCGGTAACGATAGTATCTCTGTAGAAACGTTCCTTGTTGTCGTCTTCTGACTTAGGGTTAAACTTGCTACGAGCCGCCGCTATCTGCCGCCTTACCCAGTCGTTGTTCTTGATGATGAACCGGAGGAACGGACGACAAGCCTCACCGTACACGTGGTCCATGTGGTTCTCGATGAACTCCTGCGTGATGTCAGGGAACACTTTGCTCCTGTAGTCGGCAGGTAGAGACACCTCAAAGAAACGTAGCTGTGTGGCTTCAACTCTATAACCAGCTGGTAGTTTGCTGATGCTTTCCATGATCGAGTCATTGGATGTGATAAAGCTGTTCTTAAACCACTGGCCGCCGACGGTACTGAATTTACCATTGGTGCCTAATCGTTCCTTGTCTCTGCCGTTGGCCAGTGCATAACCAGTACGCGTAAGCTCGTCAGGACTTCTTCCTGAAAACTCATCAAGCAGCATTGGTATAGACCCCATTATGGCGATCCGCTTTATGGCCGCGTTTAGCGTAGAACCCTGCTCGCCTGTCTGCCGCTCCATGAACTCTGGATTACCGTAGAACCCACAAGCTATCTTAGCGGCTGTAGATTTACCTGTGCCGCCGTGTCCTGTGAACGCTAGTGGTAGGCCGTGCCAGTTAGATGAACCCATTAACTCAACAAGGGCTGACCCCATTGAGTGGCACAATGCGAACTGGAATGGTTCTGCGCCGGGGCGGTTGTACAATTTGTCTATGTTAGAAACCCACTCGTCGAGTGTACCGCTACGACCGAAGTCTACTGCCACGTCACGAGGTATGGTTGGATCACATAGAACCTCATGCTCGTCGTCGAGGGTAAGCAGCTTCGTACCTATCACAAAGCCCGTACGGTCCTTGATCCACCCGAACTGGGTAAACGTCTTAGTCTCGATACGCCAAGCCTGTAGCGTCTCAATCAAGCCTTCTGCAAATTCTGCCATGTGATTCCTCGCGTTTTTAGAGCGCGTGAGAAACACCTCGTACGATGCTAAGGTCTTCGCCATCATATCTGTGGATGCTAACTCGGACATCGGCATGAAGAATTCACGCCACTTCCCGTTCTTCTCAAGTGCTCGCCAGTGGATTAGCCAAGTCCCCTCAGAGTCTTGGATGCGGTTGATTGGGTATATGAATGAGCGGCAGAAAGGCGTCCAGTGGACCACACCGTCTTCATCAATGTACGAACGTGACAACGCAGAACCGTTCCAACGGTAGCCAGTCTGGGGCCAGTACGGGATCGTCTGTCCCTCAATAACTGAACCGGTCGTCGTCGTACTCTTGTCGGCTTCGTCGTCGGCGTCTACGCTAGGCTCAGCGACGGACTCCGCTACTTCAGTGAACCCCAGTTGTATAGGGAACTTGCACTTATCAGCGAACGGACAGTCGGCCATACAACCGACGTGACGGTCCATTTCAACGCATGACGTCGGACCAACAACCCACTCGTCAATCTTATCTTGGGTCTCTATCGGTGAGTAGCCTTCGTAGCCCTTACTCCACTCGTGGATTTTAGCTTCGCCATCTGTACAGAACTTGATTACGCCGATAGCGCGGTGCCAATGTGGCTCGGGTATGTTACCCCCAGTCTCTTTAAACTGACGCACAGCGGCACAGTTACGTGCTACTGCCTCGGCGTCGCTTTCAGGATGGTCACCTAACGCGGCGGCGAATGGGTTTACACCTGCTGATTTCTTATTTGTTGGTGCAGGCTGTACGTTGTTATCTTTTATGAAGTTGACCAGTACCGAACGTACCTTATCAACTGAGTAAACCTTTCCCTCTTTAACTAATTCTACAGGGCGCGGTGGATCATACTTCCTGTTATGTACGCCAATGGGGCGCAGGATGCGTGACGTGTCGCTGTCTACTGCGCGGTCTGCTTTAATCTGTAGGTGCATGGTGATGTCACGCTTCATAGCGGACAGTTCTTCCCACACCTGTGTTGTTATATCTTCCTCAAGGTGGATGTAGCTGTGGTAGCCACCACCAGAGTTAACTATTGAGGGTGTTAACCGTAGTGCTTTCGCTAATTCTATGACACCTTCCAGTGCCTCCGCTTTCGTGTCGTACGCGTCTTTCTTTTCCACATCTACATCGAAGTCGTCGAAGAGTGATCTACACGCTACTACGTTCTCCTGAGTACGGATGCGCCGTTTGCCGGTCTTATCGTCTGTGTACCAATCGCCGAATGAGTTTACGCCAAAGTAAACGGTCTCTCCTCTACCATCGAAGATTAACGCTGCTCGTGCTGCCTCTTCGGCGTTGGGGTAGTTTTTCCACTTGAACCAAGAACCACCGTCGTCCTTTATTTGTACGAGACCAAGGACAGTCTGCCCTTGCGACGGTAGTACTAGCTTTAGGAACTCTAATGTACCCATGCCGTTACCTATTGTGTTGACGGGTTAACAGATAAATAACGGGAGCGAACTCCCGTTATTCGCGAACATCTTGCGTGCTAGTCGTCAAAGTCTAGGTTATCTAGCGCCTCGTCGATGCTGTCGTAGTCGTCAACTTTAGCCGCTACTTTCTTGGGCGGCACAGGTTCAGCTAATACATCATCAGCTACCGCCACAGGTTCCGGTTCTGGGGTAGGTTCCGGAGTAGGGGCAGGCTTAGGCGCTTCGATCTTAGCGGCCTTCACAGGTGCAGGCTCAGCCGCTCTGTGTTCTACTTCTGGTGTCACTGGGTTCGAGATACCGGTGATCTGACCAATAGTCTCTGCTTCAAGGTTGATAACTGCTTCGACCTCTGACAACTCATTGGCCTCAACAAAGCGTACAGCTTTAAACGTCAGGGAAGGGTGAGCTACGCTGTGGTCGAACCCAATCTTTGTGACCACGTGGTGCGGTTCTACGCCACGCTTGCCTAACTGCTGACCAAACTGGCCAAGAGTCTTGAGCGACGCCGCAGGTACACGAAGTAACATAGGGTCGTTCAGTTGATCTGGCGATGCAATAGCTAGACGCATGGAATCTGAACACGCCTTACCTTTACCGCCGTTGTCAGTGATGCGAGAACCCCATTGGTTATGAGGGCAAGCCTGACACTTCTTAGCCTGAGGCTCGTCGGCGTCTCCGGCAGGAGCAATCCCGTCGTTGGAGTAGCACGTTGGCTTAGCAACGCTACCATCCTGATAACCACTGTCGTAGAAGACCTTGGATTTACTAGGGTTCACAGCCACGATGACTGTTTCTAGGAAAGACGCAGGTTCTCCGTCTTCGCCCTTAGTTACAAGGGTGCGCTCGTCACCACGTTGGATGTGGAACACTTTACCCTTTATAGATACAACGGGGAAGCCGCCTACGGATACCGCAGCGGCGAATACGTTGTCTGTTTTTACTTTGCCCTGCAAGTGCGCAGGCAACTTTGATGCCGTGATGGCTACCATTTCATTCATGTCTTTCACCTTATGTTATTTGCGACGGAAGTTAACGACCTGCGTTTCCGACCAGTTAATGCCGGGGGGTAGATCGCCCTCGACGGTTTTAAACTGCTCAACCGCAGTCTTGTTTACACGCCGTTCCAACATCTCCCATGCGTCATTGGATCGTATGTGCTCTAGTATAGCGTCCCAGTCTGCCACCGTGGCAGATGAACGTGTAGTCCTGTAAGCAGTTCCAACGTCACGGGCAGATACATTGTCTATCCCTCTGTCTTGGAATCGCCGCAGAAACTCTACCTCAATCTTGTTTTGTTTACCTTTGTCTCCCGCGTCGTCTTCATCGTACAAAGCCTTACGCTCCGCACGTCGATCACGTAGAGCGATGAATAGTTTCAAACATGAAACGTCATCCAACTCTGAGATTTTCGCCATTGTTGTTCTCCTTTTTAGCAGTTAGCCAGTTGTCAATATCCTCTTCGTCCCACCGCAAGACTTTCTGCGAAACCTTTATTGGTTGGGGGAAGCTCGTCTCTCTTCGTCGCAACGCTGGGAGCGCTGCTTTGGTAATGCCCAGTTTTTCAGATACCTCTTCAGGTCTAAGCAAGTTCATATTTATACCTCTGTATGTGTTTACTTGTAAACAGATTAGTCCATATACGTTCACCTGTCAAGCCATGACAGAATCACGATGTGCTTTTACTTCGTCGAGTAGTGCACCCTGCATCTTCTGTTTGTTACGAAGACGGGAATAGATGCGCTTCTCTACTGGAGTACCTTCGAGCATTATGATGAAGTTGTTCATCTTCTGGCCGGGTCTATTGATCCGACCGTTAGCCTGCTCGAACGTTTCGTTAGACGTCACACATGAATACCATACGATGGTAGATGCGGATGTCAGCGTTAGCCCGTGGGACATAGCGGCAGGTTGCGCCACGATGACCTTTGGGTCTTTGCTCTTCTGGAACGCGCCGAATATCCGGTCACGATCATCTTTCTTAACGCCGCCGTAGATCATCTCAACTGAGAAGTCCTTGCTGAGTTCTTCAGCGACCATGCGTACCGAACTAACGTAGGGTACAAACACGATGACCTTGCCCTCTGCTTGGCGTACGATCTCGCGGGTCTCTTCAATCCTCGGCGACGACGGTATAGTCACCTCTTTCTTATCGTTGGAGTAGACTACGCCACAGGCGATCTGGACTAACTTGCCCATCTTGACCGCTTCGTTGACTGCTGTGATCTCACCTTCGTCAGCCTCGGTGCGCATCCTAGCAACCATCTCTTTGTAGGCTTTATTCTGTTCCTTAGTTAAAGCTACCTGTCGAGTCTCGTACATAAGCGGAGGTAGGTCAACGCATTCGTCACGAGTAAAGCGCACCGATGGTTGCATGACCTCACGTACGATGTCTGTAGCGTCAGGCTTTGGTATCCACGAGAACTGCGATAGCTGTCGCATCACTTGTCCCTTGAACCGATTAAAGTACGGCGGCACATTGTTAGGCGAGATCAATCTACACTGCGCCCAAGCGTCTGTTGGGTTATTAGGCGTTGGTGTGCCAGTCATACCCCAACAAGCACGGGCAGGTTTCTGTCGGTTAACTACCTTATTGATAGCCTTCCATCTGTCTGTCCCTGCGTTACGTGCGGCCTGTGCAATCTCATCGACAATGATTAAGTCAATGTCCGGACGATCAGCTAGTATAGGTTCTATAATTTGCAGGCCGTCGTGGTTAATGATGTACACGTCGACGTCGGTGTTCAGTAGTTTAATACGCTTCTGCTTCGAGCCGTGCAGTACTGCGTACTCAAGGTGGGGGAAGTGTTGAAACACCTCATCGGCCCACGTACGTTCTAGTGTCGATAGTGGGGAAACCACTAAGACCTTATGCAGATGACCAATACTGCGCAGATAGTCATAGGCCCACAGCGACGCAAGCGACTTACCAGTACCGAGTTCAGATAAGTTGAACGCACGGTCATACATAGATAAGAATGCGGCTGCTTCCCGTTGTGCTTCGAATGGCTTGTAGCGTCCGGGCCAGTCGTAGTACTCACGTATTGGGGCAGGGGGTTCAAACCCCAAGTTGCGTAGTACTTTAGTCTCTGTAAGCCTGTGAGGCACCATCACGTATGGTATGCCTTTAACTGTAAACTGCTTAGCCGTTGGTATTACATTTGTTATACGGTCGGGGTCACGGCTTTTAAGTAGTAGGGCTTTTTTCTTTTTGTGAACTAGCACGTGGCGTCTCCTCGTTGTTTCCTAAATCAATCTGGCGAATGCGTTCGTCGCAGATGTGTTTGATCTTCTCGTAGTCGAGACGTCTTTCATTAGGTTTATGACGGAGGATACGCTTCACTATGTCAGCGTCCCACGGGTTAAGGTCATACTCCAACCAGATGTCCCATGGTTGAATCTTGTGTTTGGCGTAATCTGATTGCCCCACATTGTACTTACGTGTTAACAGATGGTTGACCTCAATGTGGTCTATGTACCACTGTGCATCTACCTCTTGTATGTCGCAGTTCATCGCTAAATCTGCGGCGTCCGTCGTAGCACCGTGCTTCAACAGGTATGCCTGTATCCGTTCTTCTTGGTTCATACTTTCTTCCCCTTCGTGTACATGTCGGGGTGCTTCTTGCGCCACGCTTGGTTCTTGGCGGCGGCTACCACACGAGTGTTTGACTTCTTAGTACTACCACCTTTGTCTAAGGGCTTCTTGTGGTCGACGTGTGTACCGTCCCCCTTAGTAGCGCGGCCATCGGCGATAGCCTCACGACGTGCCTTGTTGTTAGCAACGCGTTTTGCCTGCACTTTCGGCTTCTTGTTGTAAGCCGCCTTAGTCTTTAATTCCTGCTTCGATGACTTTGTCATGTATGGCCTCCTTCATTTGTTCAACGTCGTCGACAACAAGTGCTAACCCGTAAGCACGTTGTATGTCAGTAATTTCCCGTTCCTGATTAGCAGTCACGTTCTTTATCTTGCCCGGAGCCTTCGTCTCAAAAGCCATGAACAAACCCTTGTGGCACACCAGTATATCAGGGCAACCTACACGCCCCATGCCATTGGATACGGGCATGTAGTACCAAGCCCCTATCGCTTGTAGGTGTTCTTTACACTTCTTCTTAACTTTACCTTCTGGGGTCATACCCATTAGTGCTGTATCTCCTGTAGGTAGTCGCCATACAGAGCCACATACTGCTCAAGGCGGATAAGTAGTTCTAATTCCACGGTAGTTACGCGATCTAAATTAGTCACGTAGGTCACAAGCTCTTCGTTAGTTAGAGCGGTAATGTCTTTAATCTCATATGCCACAATATTCCCTGAATTCTGTCTGGCACCTATAGTCGCCGACTTTCTGTATCTTATTAAACACCGCAAAACTCACATAGTTTACGGCCCACTGGGCACCAGTTCTTACATAAGCCCGAGGGCTTTGGCGTCCACTTATCTTCGGTATGTGCTATTGCTAAGCGTTTTAATCTAGGCATAAACTCATTCCATATCTCCGGAAGCTGCTCACGCGTGAACACCTCCTTGTCAAACTCACCAGACTTTAACCAGATGAACCCTGTCGTCACTTTATCTATCCACGGGTATATAGCAAAAGCCAGTGCCGCGAATAACATCAACTGGTCTGTGTCAGGCTTACGTTTGCCTGTCTTCCAATCAAGGAGGTATGCACGATCAGAGCCAACTACGCCTATGTCAATAATTCCTCTCACCCAGACATCTTTTGCCATCCAAGTGGTCGGACGAAAGCTGCGATCAAGGGCAATACGTTCCTCAATAACGCGCCTACCTTCATAAGATAGTATCTTCTTAACGTACCTTTCGTACTTCTTGAGGTTAGCAGGTAGTGGCTTACCGTCGCGAGCGAACAGTTCCAACGCCTTGTGTACCTCGTTACCCCAGAGTGTGGCTTCTGTCTGGGGTTCTTTTACCTGCCTTGTCACCCTTGTTAACTCGAACCGACGAGGGCAGGTTTCAAACGCGGTAAGAGCCGAATAGCTCCACGCTTTTTTTAATTCCACGGTGGTAGTTCTCCTTTGTATATCTCTGTGTCTATTATATCCCAGAATTCTAGTAGCAGTTCGGTTCGTAGCTCTGTCTCCAGATGCTTTTGTTTTAACCTAGTGCGCTGTATTTCTAGGAACGCCAGACGCCGTTGCGCCCATTTGTGTTCAAGTTCGGCCATCCATTGCAGTCGCTTTGTGTAAGGTATTTCACCGTACAGTTCTTCTGCTTTGGCAGTGGCTCTCGCTATTCGTTCGCGCCGTGCAGTTTGGACGTAGCGTCCGTTAATACGGCGGTATATAGCTTGAACCTCCGTGTATTGGAGACTCCTCCTGTCAAAATTATCTCGTATCTCTACGAGGTACTGCGTAAATCCTTCCAGATTATGGCTGTATGCTTCTATCAGTGGCTTCAAAAACTCATGCGCCTTCGGTAGTAAGAAGACCTCTGGGTTACTTGCGTAACTTGTCATGTGTTTGTCTGTTATTATTAACCAATCGTTTACTTTATCTGGATTTCTTAGCAGTGTTTCAGTGACACTGGATACCGGACTCTCGTCAAAGTTATCAACCTTGATGCCCATAGTAATACTCTCATTCCCCCGCAGGTATAAATCTTGGCGCACTGTATCGCGCCTAGCGTTAAATTCAATTTGTTATTGTTCCCGTTGTATACGGCTGTCGGTGGGCCGACAGGGGGGTTTATCCAATTGCAGAGGAGGCTCCACCCGTCCACGGCGTGGCTGACTAGGCGGTACATAGACTTAACTTTTAATAATAGTGATTCTCTCATTTATATCTCCTTTGAACTTGCTTACATGTATATAACATAGAACGACACCATCTGTACACATTTTTACAGATTCGAAAAGTCTTATTTTGCGTCACCATATGTATCCGCAATGTCTCCCTCACTCCATGTAATTAGCTCGGGCCACCATACAGGGGGCGTTCTCATTACTTGTTGCACTACATCTAGTATTCGTACTGCGTCATCTTCAGGGACAACATAAACCAACTCATCGTGCACCATCAGCGCAGGATTTAAACCAGTAATCTGTTGTACTGTTAACGCATTGTCGGCGATTACACATCGAGCGAGGTGCTGTACTATGTTCTCATCTATTTTCCCTGCGTATATTCTGGCCTTGTTACGACCATGTCCGTACACAAACTCCATACGGTTATCGTCTTCGTTGCGTTCCGTCCTTAGACTTGGGTAACGAATGATTCCTTTGGGTGTTTGTAATCCGACAGGGGTAGGGACAACCATGCCCCATGGATCGACGGCAACACTGGTTTCACCACGCATGATCGTTGGCAGTACGTTGTGACACGTTCGCCACCCTTGAGTGATCTCGTAGTACTGTGAGCGCCACTTGTCGACGATGTCACGGCTTTCGTTCTCATCTAATTCAACCCCGCCCATGATCTTTGCGACGGTCATAAATGTCTTCCACCCTGCGCCGAACCCTAGTCCGAGGTGCGCAACCTTACCGACCTGTCGTTGTTGCTTGGTTACTTCGTCAAACGGGACGTTGTATAATCTACTGGCGAAGTCCTTATACAGATCAGCTTTCTCAGGGTCAGCCTTGAACATTGCTACGCTAGACGGGACTTGCCATAGGAAGTGGTTGACGCGTAGCTCGATCCCGGAAAGGTCTGCGACGACGACTTTGTGGCCCGGTGGGGCGACGAGCGACTTACGCAGTGCATCCGATGGACGTGGGTTATATGGGTTAACACGTGGTAAATTCTGTGGGTTGTAACCCCAACCACTCCAACGCCCAGTCGTATCTGCGCCGTAATACTTTAACGGGATAGGGACTTGTGACTTTGGGTGTGCACCGGCGGCGGCAAGGAACGCTTGGATACGGGTCTGTAATATAGTCGACTTCGCGTCGAGGCGGGCCGCAGCGGCGGATGCGACGACGGGGTCTTGGTGCTCCTGCAAAGCTAGGAAGTCTTCATCCGTCTTGGCCAAGGCAGGAATGTCTTTACCAGTGCGCGGCGAGACTTTAAGTGGCACCTCCACACCTAGCGTTTGCAGGAACGTAGCAAATTTAGCAGCAGACGATAATACTTTCAACACCGCTGCAATGTTTTCGTCCTCACTTACCAGTGGGTCATACACGTCCATCGTCTTCGCCGCCTCGAGCATAGCCTTCTGTCGACGTATGCTTTCTTCTTCTAGTGTGCGGTGTAGTAGATCAAGGTCAGCATCAAACTGTGGCTCGATCAACATACGTATAGTCATGTCGACTAACTTGACCTCTTCTCGACGGGTCTGCGGTATTAGTTTGCGTAGCAGTGCATAGCATTGGTCCGTGTCAGCGGCGTTGTACGTACACATGTCAGCAACTTCTTGTTCAGTAAAATCACTGAGATGCCTACCTTTGGTTGCGAGTAGGGCAGATTGATCTTTGCGACCTAACCCGTAGTGCTCTACTAACTTAAACAGTGATAAGCCAACGTCCTTGGCGTGAATGGGGCGTGCCATTGCAAGCGTACAACCCCACAGCTTAGGTTTTATTCCAAGCCTCCACGACAGGATCATGGCATCAAAGCCAGACAGATTATGCCCGACGACCCAGTAGTCTGCCCAGTCAACGCTATCAACGTAAGCCTGCACCGCGTCCTCGCCGACGATGACAACTGATGAGTCGTCGCCGTGCTTGAACGAACAAGAAATTATCTCGGTGTCAGGGTGCATACAATACGCAATAGGTGACATCTTGGTCAGAGAGTGCGTTACACTCCAGTAGGTCTCAAGATCGACGGTACATATTTTCATGGTATAACTCCTTATGGATTGACCGCCCACATGACGACCGCTACGATGACAACAAGAGCCGCAATTTGTGCGAGCTTGCATTGTTTCTTCGCCTTGAGTAGTTCAGCTTCTAATTGCTCAATACGCACTTTTGCGTCCGGAATTACGAGCGACGGTTTGCGCGTCGTTGGTTCCTTTTTGGCAACACTTGCTACGACGGGTTCTTTAAACGCGGTCTGCAACACGGGCTTCTTTTTCTTCTTTGCGTTCTTGCCCAGCGGCGTATTCAACGCTTTGTTTACACTCCACCCTAATTTATTCACTCGTTGAAATACGGTCGCAGGGGGTAGCCCTGCTTCACGTGCGAGTCTTGATAAATTTACTTTTTTATTAGCCATAATAACTTTCCTTATTAGTTAGTTTAAATGTTCCCGACGTTTGCCTGATTGCCGTTCTAAGTGGGTCTATGCTTCGTGACCGTGCTAACCGATCAGACATTCACCCCAGATGCGTCGGGTCACCTGCACTCGGAGCGCACGGCCACCCACTCGAATTTAAGAGGTGATGCGGTGCGCAATCGCCATGCTTGCTAGAGCGTTACGATCAATACCTAAGTCCTCAACAGCAGAGGAACGAGATGTCTTCTTACCTCGCGGTTCCGTCGGCTGCCGTAGCTTGGCCATGTGGTTGGCAGGCACATACATCTCTATCTCTGGCATCTCTCTCACTGCCGCGTTGAGTGAAGCGTGCTGACTCATAAACGATGATAGTTGATCTTCTACCGTACTGTACTGCTCGGCGATCACTCCACGTTGGAGGTTGCGGTCGTTCGCCTCATCGAGCCAAGTCTTTAACAACTCAGGGCAGTCGGAGCGGCGTACCTGTACCTCGACGGCGTAGTACCTGTTCTCTACATTAGGCGGCAGTTCGATACTCTTGTGTTCTGGCGCAGTGATACTTGTCTTGAAGTTATGATCGCCGTCCTCAGTCACAAACTGTAGCTCCACACGTTCATGCTTCTTACACCATGACTGCGGTAGCTTACCTTTCAACTCAGGTGCGTCACGGAATGCCGCGTTTACTGCGGCCTCAGCGGCGGCGTCGAACAACGGTGTGCCATACTCAATAGAGTTAGATGCGAAATTCGATAGGGCTTTGTCCTTCATCTTGCGCACGTGGCTCTTGATGTCTTCGACAAGAGTATCGGTCTTTCTTACATATGCCATGATAGTATCTCCTAAGCGGCTTTAACGTTGATGGATAAGGTTTCACCCTGCTCAATCTTACGAGCGAGTGCCCAACGGATTTCTTTGGTTGCGTCGTCGTCCTTCAGGTACTGCTTCACGAACGCAATCTTCTCGCCGTTGCTGATGTCTGGCGCTGGTATGGTGTTCGGACGTTCTCCGTTGCTTACACTTTCCACCCAATTGCTTAGGGTGTAGTTGTAGAAATCCCCCTTAACGGAGAGTTTCAAACGTATCCAAGCGCAGGTATAAGCTATTAAGTTCTCAACCTCTTCTTCCCTAACGCACTCGACAGTGATGTTATTGTTCCACTTGGTCATGGTCTGCACGCGCCCACCGTATGCTTGGGTCAAGCAGTCGATGAAGTACGCAGTATCAGCACCGCATGAAGTCAGACCGTCGTGAAGTGCCCTAAGCACAATGTTGCGACGACGTGATGACCACTTGGTTGGGTTGATGTGAACGGTAGCACCGATAAATCCGGTGTCCCTCGATAAGTCAGCGGCTATATAAGACGCGTTGTTTCTTGCAGTCATAAGTTACTCCTCAAATTTAATTACGTGACCCCAATCAAAGGCTTCGGTGCCGATGGTTAGCCACACAGTTTCATGGTTGGTTGTGAATTGAGACTGATCGCCGTAGCCATCTGTCAGGTAGACAACGCACTCAGGATCAATTGCGTTGGTATCAATCCAGTCGAACACTGGTTTGAATGATGTACCGCCACCGCCGACTGATCGGATAGTAACGGGGAAGTCCTCAGGTGTGTACTCGTCAACACCTGCTACTTGGGAGTCGCAGTAGACAACATGCACAACCTCAGGGTTACACGTGTCGATGATGCGGTTGATGTGACCGTTGAACATAGCTATCTCGTCGTCACCGATGGAGCAGGACGTATCGACACCGATAACAATTGGACCCATCTTGGGGACGTAGTCGACTCCAGGAATATATATGTTACGAGCGATGAACCTACGATTAGGTCTGTTCCATGAGTAACCGTCTTTGATCTTACCGGCCATGAACCGCTCAAGAATATCGTACCAAGGAGTCTTCACGTTAACTAACTCGTCGATCAGTCGTTCTATCCCAGCTGGTAGCTTACCGACGGCCTTCGCCGCTTTAGCAGATTGGATGGCGTCGATCTTAGCCTCAGCCTCAAGTTGGTGGATAGTTGCGTCGTCGAGTGGCTGCCCGCTATCATCGACGGGGTCACCGATGTCGTTGCCGATCCCGCCTGCTCCTTCACCGCCGCCGTCGTCGTTCTCGTCGTACAAAGACTCAGCGGCCATGTCACGTGCACCATCTAATGTGATGCCGCCGTCAATAAAGTCGCCTACCTTTGCGTCGATCAGCGTGTCGTTGATGACTTTGTCAGCGGCTACGTTCCACGCTTTGGGGTCACGATGTCCACGGCGTAGGCCATGCGATAGCATGTAGTGCATAGCCTCGTGTGCCAATAAGAACATAAGCTGTCGAACAGTTAGTGGTTCACAGAAGTCTACGTTCAGGTACATCTGCCCAGTGGCAGACATAGCGGCAGTAGGCACCGTATCGGTGTAGATAATGGGGCGCTTGGTACATGCAGTACCAAAGAACGGATGATCTAAGATCAGTAGTGCTTTTGCCTTACCTACCTTGCGTTGCACTTCATCGAGTGCAGTGTGCTGTAGTTGAGCGTTCATAATGTTACTCCAGTTCAGTGGTGTTTAAGACGATGGCGCTGTAGCCGCCAAGAAGAGACAAGGCTTCCTTGATACCCTCGTCGGCGGCTTCGGCTTCGGTGTACGCCTCGACAATCACAGTGCGTGATGCGATAACTTCGACTTGGACTTCGTAGTTAGGCATCAGACTAGACCCTGCATCTTGCTCATCAGGTCGTCGATTTGAGTGGCGGCTTTTTCACGTACCGATGGCACGTTGCGGAGCATGTCCTTGTTGTTGGCGTATGTACCAACGAGTGACTGCAAGTCTTTGATACGCTCGGCAATCACAGGGTCGTCGGACACGTTGACCTTGGCCATACGAGATGCAACGTCCACCATGTTGTCGATCATGGAGTCACGGAATACGCTACCGTCTTCGCCGATCTTGACTGTCAACTTACCGACAGCGCGGCGCATTGGTTCGATCATCTCATTAAGGACATGTGCACTTGCGTTAGCACAAGCGTCGTCGAGTTGCTTCTGGACCGTCGCCTTGTCCTCGTCACTGATACCTAAGCGTGGGTCAAACCCATCAGCTGTAGGCACAGGCATATAACGTACCTCGACGCTAAACTTGGCACGCATCTCATCAGCATCAGGATAGTCAGCAGGGTTGGCTAGGTTCGGCTTACCCTTGGCGTAGGCTATGTCAGCTAAACGTTTTAGGTCAGCGGCTACCTCAGCATCCCAGTTGTGATACAAGTCGTCGACGGCGTCGTCAGCGCTTTGGATGAGATCACGCAGACCAGTTGTGAAGTCCATGTAGTTGCCGATGTTGAGCAGTTCCACACCAGTAGTCCACGGTACAGTATTGTCTTTGCTGTACGTGTAGACCTCGGTGTACTTGCTGATTGCTTCCTTGACGCGGTTGTTGCGGCCTTCGAACAGATGCTTGTTAACATTGCCTGCGCCGTATGCTCTAGTCTCCTCGGTGTCGAGCTTGTACGGTGAGTACATACGACGCTTGACCTGCACCAGCACAGCCTTTTCGTCTAGGTTCTTGACCTTGACAGTCTCTCTAACTGGCTCAGGAGTTAACACGTTAACAGGTGCGTCGTCGATGTTACCGGGGACCGGGGTCAGGTCGACGTCGGCGGTTACGTCATCGTCTAGGTAATTATACTTAGGCTCCGATGACGTTAACTGCGCCGAACACGGTGCGGCAGATGATGAGTCGTGCGTCGGCGACACTGTGTCGATAACTTGGACAGCTGAGTCAGTCTCGACGTCAGCGACAGCATCCACCCATTCAGGTGTTACAGGTGTTGATTGCGCGGCAAGCATGGCGGCGCGGAGTTGTTCGTGCATAGTCATTTGGATTCCTCCTCGTGAATTGAAATCATTGTTGGGTGGTTGTCATACAGGTAGACAATAAACGGTGTTTGACCGTGTTCACCCTTGACGGCATAACCCGTACACGGGCCATGGTCGCAGTCTTCGTTACGCTCGGCGACAGCGTCGTAATAGCCTTCATGTATTCGCATTAGTTCCCTCCCATGAAAATGTCTTTGTTCTTGATAGCCCAGTCGATGAAGTCCTTGGTCTGTTGCAACTGCGGCGATAACCTCAGCGCGTCAGTGACGTACACCATCTGGAATTCTTTCGGTAACCTAGCCATGTAAGTCATGTCTCGCCCGAAACTATCAGGCGTCGCAGTCATAGACAGCGCAGTCGACACGGCATACTTAACCGCAGGTTCTTGTGGCACCTCAGTATCAGCAGGGTGCAGACGTATGACGTCGATGCTAGGCATCTTGTTCATCATGTCACGGGCGGCTACCCATTCGGCGGCGGCACCCTCACCAACTTTACCCTCGGCAGCGGTCAGATACATGTTAGTGGGTAAGTCGTTAGGCACTTCTGTAAACAACTTAGTCCACGAGCGTTGCGTTGGATTGCTACGTCGGTTGGGGTCGTAGTCGTTGAGCAGGTTGGGACGTAAGCGGAGGAACGCAATACCCATAGCATCGACGCCATTGTTCATAGCCCACTCGCACCAATCATCTAGCGAAGTCTCGACATCGAAGTGATACATACGGTCGTTAAGATGGCCCAACAACGGCTTAGCACCTGCACGGTCTTCCGCACGGTTACCGGTGGCGATCATCACGACGTCATCGTCTACCGTAAATACAGGCGTCGCACGCTCTAACACGAAACCTGCTGACCATGTCTGCAACTGTTGGTTAGACTGTGCAAGTTCCTCAAGCACGATCATCCCTGCACCTGTGCCTTGACGAAAGTCATAGAACATCTTGGTCGGGTTAAACACGGTCATACCGTCGGTCACACTGGGCACACCAGTGAAGTCGACAACGTCGTGGTTGTTGATGTGAACGATAAGCACTCGGTCACGGGGGATGCCTAACTCATCAGCGATTTGCAGACATGCGTCGCTCTTACCCATTCCGGGCGCACCGTGCATCATCGGTACTGCCTTGGGTGACTTACGGTAGATCGCAGAGACTGTGCTCTTGCATTCATTTATACTAGCCATAGTTTTACTCCTGTGTGCACTTATATGTGCGCAGTTGGTTGGATATGATTACATGTAAACACATAACGAGTCAACAGTGTAGCCATTCTGGTTGTTCACGCTTTGTATACGTGAGTAGTTTAGCCTTCTCATTTCTGTAGTAGGCGCGGTAAGCAACGACAGCGTCGTCACACTTGTACTCGTCGGGCATAGCCTGAGCGAATGGGGTTGGGTCGTCGTCACGCATCTGAGCTGGAGGGTTAGCAACGACGTCTTTTAACTTGGTCCACGATAGGTGGCTCTTGTAGTACCTGTGGAAGTACTCATCATTCAGCGCACGGAAGTGGTCGAACAGCCAAGCATAGTTAGCACGAGACGATGCCGCCCACAGTGTGCAGGGGTGATGCTTGTGCGTAGACTTATACAGTTGGAAGTCGTCGCTACCGTAATGCCGGTGAACAGTCGACAACATCTGCGCACATTCCAGTGGCATCTTGACCACGTGCTTATCGCATTGCATTTGCGCGGCGATGGTTGGGTCAGTGTCGAGCACGAATATATTCATAGCTTCTCCTGTTGTACCTCGACGTCTATGCCGAGTGATTTAATGAGTGAGATGACACGATCAGTCAGGGTTGCTGTTCCTGCCATCTCTGCGAACGTGTGAGCACGTTGACACACGGGGTAAACTACGCGGTTGCCGTAGTTGTTAGCGATACGGACTGTGATGCCCATTGATTAACTCCTTACTCAGTTAGATGCAGGCATTGTACCGACGGCACAGTTCATCTGCATAGTTGCGGTAGCGGATACGATCTTCGACAGAACGTCCGCTGCGGATGTGAACGACAGCCCACATGTCACCTCGACGGCGCACTTCATACAATTCAGAGAACATTACTTGTCCCCTGTGCTGAGGTCGGCGCGGTAATCATCGTAGATGTTGAATGGTGTAATGCACTCGCCCTGTACGTAGCCGCCGACGGAATCAGTGGGGAAACGCTCGCCACAACCAGAGAGCCAGTTGAGGATGATGAAGGCAAAGAACAGACCGAACACCGATGCGAACACAATGCTACCGAGCCAATCAATGGCGCGACGGGTATTACTTCGACTAACTGCGCGGTTGATGCGACGTTGGTGTGATGAAACATAAGACATACAAAGCACTCCTTATAAGTGGTGACATGTAAACAGATTAGTAGACAAAGATGTAAATAGACAAGGGTATTTAGACAGCGTCTAGCGCGTAAGCCCTTGGTACATATGTATTTAGACAATAAGACAAAGTTTGAGAACAAAGTTGAGTGACGCCAATGGAGGGCGCGATTTTCACTTCAACACATCAGAGTTATACAATCTTGATGTTATTATTTATTCTTGTCTTATTGTCTTATTGTCTAAATAGATATAATAATAATAATAAAAACATACACTTAGGTGGCTTGGGTATTTAGACAAACGACTAGACAAAGCATTTCGTGTCTAAATACCCTTGCGCAGTGGATTATGCGGCACGCTTAGCACGTTCCGCCATTAGGTCGATCAGCTTCGCAGTGGCTTGAGGGTCTTTGTTCGTAACCTCTGCACCATTTGATTCCGCGTCGTCGAGCTTCTTGTGGACCATGGCCAACAACTGTTGAACGTCTAAGTCCTTGACGATTTGAGATACGGATTGCTCGCCTTCGTACCACTTGGCTTGATCCATTAGGTAAGCGACGACCGCGTCACCATCGACAAAGTCCGCGTCTTTAATGGCTGACTTGTTAGTGACTGCAATATCCTTGTCAAAGCGTGCAAACCCATTAGCGGTTATCCACTTGACCATTTGCTTGCGGTTCATACCTGACGCGGCATTGAGTATGTCGTCAAACATACGTGGGTCGCTATGCTCGTAAGCGTGTCCGGCGATTTCGCACAGAATGACGTGATACTTGTCGCGCAATGACTTGGTGTTACGTGCAAGGGTATTGATTGACTTCTTGATTGCTGATGTTTTACGCATGATATTCTCCTGATAAGGTTATGGGACTAGGTTATGGGTACGCGTCATTGCATACCCATAATATAAGCCCATAAAGGCTTATCCAAACATACTCCCGATAATCGGATGGCGTGCGTGTTTGGTCGCACATGGCCGCATGGAGCGGTTGCCTATCCTCAAAGAGATTACACCGAGCGAGACAAGTCATTAACCGTTATTAACGGTACAAGATTCTCCGACATTACTCGAAATACACCCACTCATATTGCTAAGTCGTGGACGTGTTGGCGTGATTGCCCGTTACTATTCGCGTATCCGATTGACGTGTCAGCAAAAAGCAAGACAGTCGCAAAGATACAGGGCCGGACGCACAACATCGCGTGGCGGTAAGGGTGGCACCCGTCGATCATAAGCCTTGATGGCCGCGTCGGTCAGTCCCTACACCTATGGCGGCGCGTAAACAGTGGGGGGGAGGGACCGATGGGGGGCCGGGGGGCCACCAGCCCTTAGGTATCACGTGTACCGCAACCCAAAATTTGACCCTTTTTAAACACACAACTCCTTATCAGCTTAATCTTTTCGTCGTTGCGCTGTGCCCGGCAGCAGACCTGCGGCGACGGTTTACATTTATTGACTTGTATGTGTTCACGCGTTAGCATCTGACACCATGAGCAAACAACTGTACAAAGCAATAGACCCTACACAGGTCGATAAACCGATCTTGTCCCCTGCGGATATGCTGGCGATTGAAGAAGACCCGTCCAAAATGGAGACGGTAGCTCGAATGCTGGGCGCAGTTAACCTAGATAACTTGTTCCGCCATATGCAGAACCCCACAATAAACCCCATGGCCCGGATTGAGTTCCAAAAAATGCTGAATAAGCTCGGCAAACTGGAACCGGATACCAAAGCGGACAACATCGGTGGTGGACCACAGGTCATAATCAACATCACCCGCGCTAAGGACCGAGACGAAGCCATTACTATCGAAGGTCAGGCGCTCGACGATGCTACATGAAGTTAATTTTGAGGTTATCCGAAGCCTAGACGACTTTTTTTACTCGGAAAAATTCATATCCCTAGCTATTGGGCCGGTCGGATCGACTAAAACGACTGCCGGTATTATGAAAATCATGCACCATGCGGCACAGATGGCCCCGTGTAAGGACGGTATTAGACGTTCTAGGACCATTTGGGTACGAAATACGCGTGAGCAGCTGCGAGATACGTCCATTCCGGACTTCCTCAAGTGGATTCCCGACGGTGTAATGGGTTCATTCCTCAAAACTGAGTACAAATTCGTCATAAAAATAGGCGATATTGAGTGCGAAGTGCTGTTTCGAGGGCTAGATGACGCCAATGACGTGCGAAGATTGCTGTCATTACAGGCTAGTTTCATCATATTTGACGAATTTAGAGAGATTCACCCCGACATTTACAACGCTGCACAAGGCCGAGTAGGTCGCTACCCAGACAAAATGATGAATGGGGTAGGGTGCGTCACTGACGACGGCAAATCCAATATGCACATCTGGGGGATGACAAACCCACCGGATATGGACACCTTTTGGGAAACTTTGCTGACTGAGCCGCCTGAGAACGTTCACGTGACGTTACAGCCCAGCGGTCTGTCCCCCGAAGCTGACTGGACACAGTTCCTGCCAGATGATTACTACGATAACCTCGCCCAAGGTAAGACTGAAGACTGGATCGACGTGTATATCAACGCGCAGTTCGGTAAATCATTGTCTGGTCTACCGGTGTTCCGCTCGTTTGACAGAGACGTGCACGTTGCGAAGGCTCCGATGAAACCTATGTTCTCTGACGACCCGCTGATAATCGGTGTCGACGCAGGGTTAACTCCGGCGGCGGTGATTGGGCAGGTAGCGTACGATGGGCGCTTGATCGTTTACGATGCTAAAATATCTGACGGTATGGGCGCGTTACGTTTCGTACGAGAAGTGATAAAACCGCTACTTGTTAACAAGTTCCCCGGACGACGCTCGATGATTATTATTGATCCGGCAGCATTTCAGCGTGCTCAGACAGACGAGCGTACTGTGGCAGACATCTGGCGTAACGAAGGCTTTATGGTCAAGAGCGCTAAGACAAACTCAGTGGCCGCTAGGATCGCAGCGGTCGATAGGTTTATGACACGCGTCGTCGACGGTAAGCACGGCGTAGTGATAGACCCTGAAGGTGCGCTGCCACTCGTGCAGGCACTAGCGGGCAAGTACCGCTACAAAATAAACACGAAAGGCGTACGGGATGAGAGTCCTGAAAAATCGCACCCATGGTCAGACGTAGCTGACGCCTTTCAGTATATGTGTCTTCACGCGGACGGCGGAGAGACATTTGGCGGGATGGCTATGATGGACGAACGCAGGGAGGTCGTAAAGGTCTCTTCACGCGGTTGGACGTAAAGTGTTGACCTGTTAACAGATAGACGCTATTGTATCTATAGTATCGCACATGTGAGATAACATTTAATGGCACTAGGTTCGCAGCTTATTCCTGTTGCGCGTGCCTCTGACCTAGAGGCCGCTGCACAGAGAGAGTCCGCTGAAAAGCAGATGACTCCAATGATACAGGGTTTGGCATCGCATGTCCGCCGTCGGTGGGAAGTGATGCGTGACCATAAGCGTACGTCAATCGAAGACCGGTTGTCTGCGTGCGTTCGTGCGAGGAATATGCAGTATGACCCAGCCAAGATGGCAGAGATACGTGAACAAGGCGGCTCAGAAATTTTTATGGGCATCGTTAGCACTAAGTGCCGGACTGCTACTGCTTGGTTGCGAGATACACTTCTAGGCACTGGGTCAGACAAGCCTTGGACAATTTCCGCTACTCCTATCCCCGAAGTTCCGCCCGAAGTCGCGGCAAACCTACAACGCATTATGGCGGCAAACCTTCAGCAGTACTACGCTGCGGGTAATCAGCCGTTAGACCCCATGGAGCTTAGAGAACTCGCAGCCGGTATGAAAGATACTGCTACGCGATCTATGAAGCATGAGGCCGAAAAACGCGTTGACCGTATGGAACTCAAGATGGAAGACCAGCTCACAGAGGGCGGCTGGGTAAAAGCTCTCTACGAATTTACGAACGATCTTGCGACGTTCCCGTTTGCTGTTCTAAAGGGTCCGATACCCCGCAAACGAAAAGCTATGAAGTATGTTAAAGGCGGTTTATCCGCAGTTGACGTACTCCGTGACGAGTGGGAACGCGTAGACCCCTACAAATTCTTCTGGGCACCATGGGGCGATGATATACAGAACATGCCCGTTATGGAGCTACACCACTTAACACGTGAAGACCTTGAAGCGATGATCGGTGTTGAAGGCTACGACGAAGCAGCTATTCGTACACTCCTCGCTAACTTCGGTGCAGGCGGGTTCGAGTGGTTAGAGCACTACGATAGCGAGATGGAAGACGTAACAGATAAGAATTTTGATGACGCCAGTAGTGACGTTATCGCGGCTTTACAGTTATGGGACTCTATTCCCGGCAAATTGCTAATCGAATGGGGTTTGTCAGAGGACGAGGTCGAAGACCCGCATCTGTCTTACCCGTGCGAAGTTTGGATGATTAACAACGTTGTTGTTAAAGCTGTCCTAAATTACGACCCTCTAGGGCGTAAACCTTATTACCTCACTTCTTTCGAGAAGGTTCCCGGTCGTATAGATGGGAACGGGGTAGCCGACCTGACTATTGATGCGCAGAACATGTGCAACGCCGCCGCCCGTGCGTTGGCAAACAATATGGGCATTTCATCTGGCCCACAGGTTGGCGTAAACGTAAGTCGTCTCCCAGCAGGGGAAGACATTACTCAGATGTACCCATGGAAGATATGGCAGTTTAAATCGTCAGAGTATGGCGATGCTTCTGCTCCTATGCAGTTCTTCCAACCAAATTCTAACGCAGGTGAGCTAATGGCTGTGTTCGAGAAGTTCATGGAACTTGCGGACGAAGTGTCAGGTATCCCTCGTTATATGACAGGCCAGCATGTTCCGGGCGCAGGACGTACGTCGTCCGGTCTGTCTATGCTTATTTCTAACGCAGGCAAGAGCATAAAGCAGGTTATCGGTAACGTTGATTTTGATGTGATAACCCCAATGCTAGAGCGCCAGTACCAGCGTAACCTACGGTACTCGGAAGATCAGGACTTAATTGGTGATGTACAAATTGTTGCACGAGGCGCGATGTCGCTTGTCGTCAAAGAAGCTGAGGCTGTCCGTAAAAATGAGTTCCTCCGTCTTATTCTGGAGAGTCCTGTTGCGCAAGAAATTGTTGGACCTGCGGGTACGGCTGAACTCATGCGGGATTTGGCCGGTAATCTTAACACCAATGTTGACCGTCTTGTCCCTAGCCGAGAGGATATTGAAAAGCGGCAAGCCGAGCAGCAGCAGCAAATGATGATGATGCAGCAGCAGCAGGCAGCTACCCAAGGCCCAGCTAATTTACAAGAAGACGGAACAGAAAAAGGGGGTCGGCAGGACAACTTTATAAGCCCGCGCCCTAATGGACGTTAATGTGTCTATCTGTTGACACGTTAACACATATGATATACTTTTAAGATATGATTGACTTAAACAATGTAGATAAACAAGCCGTTACAGCCCTGACTAGGCTGAGAGAACCCGGCAATGACGCATTATTTAGGTTACTGGAGGCCGAATTAGAAACCTCCAAGCAGAAGCTAGTACACGCAATCGACATGGTCCAAGTCCACCGATTGCAAGGACGAGCGGAAGCATTTGAAGATTTACTGAACGCCGTCATAGACGCGCCGAAGGTAGAAAAACGCGCTTATGCGCAAAATACGTGAAGCACACCATAACGGGAACAGCATACCCACGGGACGCTAGGAACAGAGTTGGTGCTTTAAGGAGAGAAACATGGCATTGCCAAGACAGGTGCAAGCTCAGCTTGCTGAAGTGGAAGAACTAGAGAAAACGCTAAACGCCCAAACGGAAGCACCAAAGAAAAAGAAGGCAAAAGAGCCTAAAGTTTCAGAGGTAACACCCGAGGATACCGAGGCAGAAGTACCAGTAGAAGCTGAAGCAGCAGTAGAACCTGAAGAAGCGAAGCCAGCTGACACGTCACCGACGGACGTAGCGGACGAATTTGAGCAGAAGTACAAAACCCTACGCGGGAAGTACGATGCTGAAGTCCCTCGCTTGCACTCGCAAGTTAAGGACTTAACGGCTAAACTGAACAACCTCTCTGAGAGTTTGGCAGCGAAGCCCAAAGAGCCGACGAAGCCGAAGGAGAAAGTCAGTTATGTGACCGATGAAGATCGAGCCGAATTTGGTGAAGAACTGATAGGCGTTCAGCGTCGTGTTGCGCAGGAAGTGTCTCAAGAATATGAGGGACGTTTTGAGCAGCAAAGCGCGATTATCGAACAGCTTCAAAAACAACTGAAGCAGACTGGTAATCAGGTTGGAGAGATGAGTTTTTCTCAGAAACTGTCCCAGATAGTTCCTGATTTTGCTAGTATCGACAATGATGAACGTTGGGTAGAGTGGTTAAACGAGTATGATCCCATGCTTCGTGGCCCTCGCCGAGATCAGGCGGCACAGGCGTTTAATACTGGAGACGCTGAAGCAGTAGCACATTACGTGAAACTGTGGAAAGAATCTCTAGGGCCAGATGTGCCACAAGAGCGTCAGACTCGCCAAGCCGAACTCGAGAAACAGGTTGCGCCTAATCGTTCAGCGAATTCCGCGACAACGAAGAGTGTAGGAAAAGACGCTAAATTTTACTCTGAAAGAGAAATTGCAGCTGCTTGGAACAAAATACGCACTTTGAATACGCGGCATAAGTACGATGAAGCCACAAAACTTGAAGCAGATATAACAACTGCGTATCTTGAAGGCCGTGTACGAGCGTAAACGTGTTAACAAGTAAGCAGCTGTTAGTAACCAACTTAAACTAATAGGAGGCCAATTATGGCTGCTGTATTCCCCGTCGTAGGCTCAGGCTCATTCGACACAAACCCGTCTTATTCGGGTGCATTTATTCCACAACTGTGGTCTAACAAACTCAACGCTAAGTTCTACGCGAACACCATGATGACTGAAATCGCCAACACTGATTGGGAAGGCGAGATCAAAAACCAAGGTGATACCATTCGTATCCGTACTGCTCCGTCGATCACGATCAACGATTATGCAGGCGCTGGAACTACCCTTTCCTCTGAAGTCCCTACTCCGATCTTCCTTGATATGCAGATCAACAAGGGTAAATACTTCAGCGTACAGGTAAACGACGTACTTGCTCACCAAGCCGATATGGACATGATGAACATGTTCACGGACGACGCTGCTAAGCAGTTGAAGATCAACATTGAAAACGAATGTTTCTTTAACTGGTTCGTAACTGAAGGTGCTCACTCAAGCAACACTGGCGCAACTGCCGGTGCTTTGTCTTCCGAGTACAACCTAGGTACTGACGTTGCTCCTGTCGACCAAGCTACTCCTAAGAACGTATTAGACGCGATCCTTCGTATGTCTGCTGCTCTTGACGAGCAAAACGTTCCAGAAGAGGGCCGTTGGTTGATCTTGTCGCCTTTCGACCGCCAGTTGCTTATGCAAACTGACATCGCTCAGGCGTACTTCACAGGAGATGCTTCAAGCACTATCCGTACTGGTAAGATCGGTATGCTAGATCGCTTTGAAGTTTACGTTTCTAACCTTCTCCCTAAGGGCGCTGCTGCTAAAGCATTGGTTCCGGGTCTAGCCGCTACTTCAGGCGGTGCTACTGTAACAAACGCTAAGAACCGTCGTATGATGGTTGCTGGCACGAAGAGCGCTTGTGCGTTCGCGTCACAGATCAGCAAGACTGAGCCATTACGTAATCAAACTGACTTTGGAGACATCGTCAGGGGTCTAGCCGTTTATGGCCGCAAGGTCATTAAGCCTGAGGCTTTGATTACTACTATTGTTGGCGCTGCGTCTTAATAGCCTTTGAGGGGGGGTTCGCCCCCCTTCTTTTAACGTAGGAGGTTATTATGGAAGTATTTCAGTTTATTAACGCCGTAGGAGCAGAGGTTGTTGCTAACAAAGCAGTAGCTAAAGTCGACGGTTCACGCGTGGTTGTAGCCCAAGTAATCGGCGACAAGATGGTTCTAACCGCCGAAGGCGAAGAGATGGCTAAGACTATAAAGCCTACTCCTGCACCTAAAGCGACGAGTTCCAAGTCAAAGACAGCTAAGACTACTCCTGCACCCAAATCCAGCGAATAGGGGGTAACGGATGTCTACCGTAAAAGTCACGGACATTATTAGACGAGTAGAGGATGTCCTTCAGGACACCAATATTCGATGGCCGCGTACGGAATTGCAGAACTGGATGAACGAGTCTTATCTCGCCATTACTCTCGCACGTCCTGACGCAAACGCAAAAGCTGGTACATTTACATGTGCCGCAGGTACGCGACAAACGCTGACCAAGACAGGCGGCGGCGGTTATCCATCCGCACTACGCCTCTTAGATGTAACGCGTAACTTAGCCAGCACTTCAGGGTATAAGGTAATTCGCCTTGTTGCTCGTAGTGTTCTGGACGATCAGCGTCCTGCATGGCACGCTGAGACTGGTACGACAGCTATCCAGCACTTCACGTTTGACCCACGCCAACCGAAAGAGTTCTTTGTCTATCCACCGGCTACAGCAGCCGCTGAGATTGAAGTTGTTTACACGGATTCTCCGGGCGCAACTGCACTGACAGAGTCTCAACTCGATCCGGCAGGTTCAGACACAACAGTTATTTTGTTGGACGACATTTATATGTCTCCGATGATAGACTGGATACTGTACAGAGCGTACTCGAAAGACGCTGAATACGGTGCCAACGAGCAACGTGCGCAGGCGGCATATGGTGCGTTTAACGCAGCTCTGACCACTAAAAACCAAGTAGACTCGGCGGTATCACCCGCTAACATGAGTTCGGTGACTTAATATGGCAGTAGCATGGGCTAATTTCCTTCCGTACGTTCAGCCCATTCTTCCGGGCTGCCCGGAAATAATCATCGAATCTCATCTGCAAGAAGCCGCAGCGGAGTTTTGCGCCGTAAGTAATATATGGCGTTATGATATTGATAAGGACTACACCAGTAAAAATACGGGTGAGTACGAGATCGAAGTTCCTACCCGTTCCGTTCTGGAGGACATATTGGTCCTCTATGTTAACGGACAGCCAATCCACCGAGTATCAGACCGCCATTTCGATTTACCCAGTGGGGCTGAAAACGGACGCCCCATGTCTTTTAGTATCTACCAAGACGCGCAAATAAGGTTCTACCCAACCCCCGACGGCAAGTACGAGTTCGAGGGAACAGGTGTTATTAAACCTTCTTTGTCAGCAACAGGCGTAGAAGACTTTATCTTTGAGACGCACGGGCGATCTATCGCTTGTGGAGCTATCTACCGACTGGCGATAATTCCGGGCAAGGAATGGACCAATCCTGAACTTGCCGCTTACTATAAATCAGAATTCTACAAACACGCCACAGACGCGAAAGGACGTGACACACGTCGCGCTAGTCTCCGCGCTAAAATGGTTGGGTTTGACAAAGCCAGCGTTCGCAGGGGGATTTAATGGCTCAGGTATTTAAGTATGTGCAAGGCGATACAGGGCCACAAATTCGTGTAACGCTAACAAACGAAGACGATAACGCACCGGTTGATCTAACCAGTGCAACAGTGACGCTGCACTTCCGCGAGGCGGGAGCAGAAAGCGTTCTATTTTCTCGAGCATTTTTTATTAACCCCGATACAGCGTCTAACGGTGTCGCGGTTCTTCAGTGGGCAACAGACGACCTCGAAGTCGACGCTGGAACCTACGAAGGTGAAATTGAAGTTGTTCGGAGTAGCGGTGTTCGTGAAACCCTCTTCGACAAACTGAAGTTTAAAATCCGGGAGGACTTCGCGTGAAGTTAAAGTCTGTCGAGCTTGTTAATGCGTTGTCTGCTAAGTTTGAGCAGCTAAACGTACTTACGCAAACTTCGGTAAACATTAACCAGAACGTGGTTAAAGCAGAGCAGGGCAACTTTGTTCTGTTCGCTTCATTCCTAGACGTATTCCATATTTCAGATGGTAGTCGACCGTCTGACCAGATTATTTTTGACTTCTTTAAACCGCTTGTCGACGACGCTGCCATAGCAGATGTTGCGACCAAAGGGGTAATTAAAGCGTTTAACGACGCTGGTTACGTCACAGATAGCGAGCGGGTCCAGTTTGCCAAAAACACTTTCGAGACGATCACGACCAGCGACCCGTACTATTTTGAGTTCGCTAAGGCTCTGAACGACAGTGTTTCGGGTATCGGTGACCAAGCGTTGTTGTTCGCTAAGAAAGTTCAAGGTGATGCCATTGGTGCATCCGAGACTCTTTCTCTAAATTCTGTG
>Ga0209092_10000198_pt1 | contig 57330 bp, 93 predicted proteins | sample FraStrMetagenome_FD_187446 | JGI IMG/M metagenome (GOLD analysis project Ga0209092, IMG submission 187446) | Marine eukaryotic phytoplankton communities from Arctic Ocean - Fram Strait ARC3M Metagenome (SPAdes) (version 2) | ecosystem: Environmental > Aquatic > Marine > Oceanic | place: Fram...
CGTTAGGCAAACGAGACACAGCCACAGTAAAGCCGATGGGTGATAGGTAATTAGTATTCATTTTCAAAACTTTCCTATTTGACAATCATTCTTTTCTATGATACTATTTATAAATGTTACTAAATAAGGATTATTGATCAATCCTGAGAATAGCGAGGCCACATGGCAGAAGATTTTAAAATTTTAACAGCACGTCAACACGTCAGAGAACGTATTGGCATGTATATGGGTTCAAGTTCCCTTGAGGAAGTTGAGCGATTTGTTATGGGTGAATGGAAAACTGCAAAGTACGTTCCTGCACTATCTAAAATGGTAGATGAAATACTTGACAACTCAATCGATGAGGCAATTCGTACAAGCTTTAAACACGCCAATAAGATCGACGTATCAGTCAAGATGGATAACTCTATTACTATCTCTGACAACGGACGTGGTATCCCACATGAGGATGTGTTCGATGCAACCACCAAGAAGACTATAGCTAGGGCTACAGCGGCTTGGACTAGAGTTAATGCGGGTACGTCTTTTGATGACGAACGTGTTACCATTGGCACGAATGGCGTTGGATCATCAGCTACTAACTTCCTATCAGCTAAGTTCATTGGCAAAACTTGGTCTAATGGTACTATCCTTCAAGTGTCATGCACTAATGGTGCTGAAAAGATACGTGAGACAAAGAAAGAAAAGACTGGCAATGGTACTGAGGTGTCATTCGTACCAGACTTTGATTTGTTTGAGGTGAACAACCTTAATGATCTCGACACACTCGCTTTGCTTGAGGATCGTTTGATTGCATTGCAAATGGCTTTCCCTGAGATTGCTTTCTCTTTCAATAAGAAACGCATCAAGGTAAATAACCTTAAGAAATATTCTGAGATGTTCATCCAAGAGGGTGAAGCTTCTATTATTGAAAAGAGCGACAACCTCTCGTTCTTCATTGCATCCAGTGAAGACGGTTTCAGATCAAACTCATATGTCAATGGTGTGAACACACGCCAAGGCGGCACATACGTTGACTTCGTGATGAATGGTATCGTTGACGAACTTGTTGTTAAGATCAAGCGTAAGTATAAGATCGAAATGGCTAAGATCACAATCAAGAGTGGGTTATCGTTCGTGATGTTCAGTCGTAACTTTGTCAATCCGAAGTTTGATTCACAAACAAAAGAGCGTTTGACAAATCCAATGGGTAATGTCAAAGCACATTATCTTGAGTCTGGCGTTAAGGACTTTGTGTTCTATTCGCAAAAGATCATGAATACACCTTCGATCATCGAACCAATCATTGAGGCTCAGTTGGCTAAGAAGTTAGCGCAAGATAAACGAGCCGCTACTCTAGCTCAAAAGAACCTTCGCAAGGTAAAGGTAGCCAAGCACATTGCCGCTAACAAGCCCTCAGCAACACTTAAGATTGTCGAGGGAGATTCTGCCATGGGGTTCCTACTGAAAGTTCGTAACGCCGATAAGGTGGGCGCTATGCCGCTCAGAGGGGTTATTATGAATACGTGGGACATGAAGCCAGCAGACGTTCTCAAGAACAAAGAGTTGTCTGAGTTGGTTGCTGTACTTGGTTTGAATATCAATGATCCAGATAGCGTAGACAATATGCAATATGAGAACATCGCAACTCTTACAGATGCTGACCACGATGGTATCGGACACATCAGTCCATTGCTGATTGCTTTCTTCTATAAGTTTTGGCCTAGACTGCTATCTGAGCGAAGAGTTAAGATTACTCGAACACCAATTATGATCTCAAATAAAGATAAGAAGGTGAAGTGGTTCTACGGATACGAAGAAGCATCGAAGTTCAAAACAGACAACCCATCTGGTTGGAAGCATCGTTACATTAAGGGGCTTGGCTCTTTGACTGAAGAAGAATATGATGTGATTATTAACAAACCAAAGTACGACACTGTTACCGTTGACGATGCGTCTATGTTCCAAATGATGTTTGGTAAAGATTCGGCACTACGTAAACAGTTCATGTTTTCGTAGGGGGTTGACAAGGTATGGACAGGGTGATAAACTTTATTCATTGGTATCGACAGTTAAAAGCTGAAGGTGTGGAGATGGGTTGGGATACTAAAGAGTTAGCCTACCACACAAGATACAATACATGGAACTGTTTACGTTGGGCAATTATGAACAGCGGAACACATTATACGGATGGGAGTTATTTCGATGAGCAAGATTGGTAATTACGTAGTTGAGCTACAAGAGCAAATGACTGAAGAAGAAGCGCAAGCACAATACGAAGAAGAGTATGAGCCTTGCTTTGAATCAGATGAGGACGGTAGATGAGTTTACTAGAATTTACAAAAGATGATAAGTCCACTACGGACTATCCGATTAGCAATGTTGCCAAGAACGAATGGCTTGACTTTGCTATGTACACGGTTGAGTCTCGTGCCATTCCAAATATGATCGATGGACTAAAGCCAGTTCAGCGGTTCTATTTGTATTCATCTTTGCTAAACTCTAAGCGAGACTTCAAGAAAGTATCAGCGGTTTCTGGTATTATCTCTGACTATGGGTATAACCACGGTGAAACTTCAGCCGCAGGTGCTGGTCAGTTAATGGCGGCTTCTTGGAATAACAATGTCTGCCTTGTAGAGGGCAGAGGTTCATTCGGTACTAGACTTATACAACAAGCGGGTGCGGCACGTTATGTATACACACGTGTGCATAAAAACTTTGAAACATATATCAAAGACCTTGAGTTGTCACCAGTACATGATGATCCAGAGCATGAGCCACCATCATTCTATTTGCCTGTACTACCTTTAGTATTGGCTAATGGTGCTAAGGGTATCGCTACAGGCTTTGCTACTAGCATTTTACCAAGAAGTACAAAGCATCTTGCCAAAGCAGTTAAAGAATATCTTGCGAAAGGTTCTATTGCACGAAAGCTTCCTATCACCTTTCCAGACTTTAGTGGCAAGGTAGAATACAACAAAGAAGAAGATAAGTACCAAGTCATCGGTACGTTCGAGCGCAAAAGCAAAACTGTAATGGTTATCACTGAAGTACCTTATGGATTTGACCGTGAGGGTTACATCAAGGTGCTTGACACATTGGAAGACAATAACGACATTGTTTCATACGAAGACAAATGTGATAAGACTGGGTTTTGTTTTGAAATCAAACTTAAGCTTGCTTCTGCCAATGCTTGGACTGATGAACGCATCATCCGTAAGTTTAAGTTGAGCAAACCTCTGACTGAGAACCTTACTGTGATCGACCAGAATGGTAAGCTACGTGAATATAAAGATGAGCGTGAACTAATTAAAGATTTTGTCGATTACCGCTTGACTGTCTTGCAAAAAAGAATTAATCTACGAAAGAAACAAGAGACTGAAGAATCACGTTGGCTCAAAGTTAAGATGCAGTTTATCCAAGCAGTGCTAGATGGGACAATTCAGTTTAAAAACAAAAAGAAAGATGTTATTGCTACACAGATATTAAAAGTTACTGATGCATTAGAATTAGATGTTGACAAACTTCTCAGAATCAATATGCTATCACTGACGGACGAAATGGTTAAAGACCTCAAACAACAAATCGAGAGTTCTAAAGACCGACTAAAATTTTGGAAAGCAACAACGCCTAAAGATCAATTCGAAATCGACTTATCGGAGATTTAAATGTACTACACTGCATACGCCAAGCCAAAGATTATAACAAACAAGCTAATGGACAAAGTTGTCGTGTTTGCTTGTGACTTTCTTAATCTTGACGTTGACCTTGAAATAGAATTCAAGGGCGTAGAGAATGGTGGGTATGTTGACTTTGAAGAAGGTGAAGACATCGTTGTCGGTATCAATCCAGATCAAAGTAAGAACGAACTAATCCGTACTATCTTTCATGAGATGGTTCACGTTAAGCAGTATGTTGAAGGTGACTTGTCTCACGAAAATTCAGATAATCTCTGGAAAGGTGAGGTTGTTGATGTTCCTTATTCAGATCGTCCATGGGAGAAAGAAGCTTATGAGCAAGAAGAAGCTATGTGGCACATCTTTACAAAAGAGGTTGGACTATGATAATTGACGTTGCAGTCAACGAAAAATATGATGCTCTTTTGGATGACTTTGTTTACTACATCTGCAAGCATTTTGGTATTATCCCACGGAAGATTTCTATAGAAACTGCTGACCTAGTTGGTAACAGAGGGATGTGCTTTGATGACGATGATGGAGAGTTTACTATCTTGGTAAAAACAAATGATGATATGGGACAGACTTTCGCAACTGTTGCGCATGAGATGATCCATGTTAAACAATATATGACACAAAATCTTGGTCAGATACTTGACGAAAGTACGGCAATGCCGTATGATTCGCGGTGGTGGGAAGATGAAGCTTTTAATGGTGCGGTTCCTCTTGTGGAATCTTTTGCAACTAAGATCAAACTTTCTAGTTGACACCACCCAACCACTAGTGTATTATACACTTAATCGAAAGAAAAGGAAAACAAATGAGTATCGACTTAACATTCTTTGAGGTAACGGATACCCAAAAACAAGTGGCTAATCTTGGTCGCAAGATGATGGAGTATTCGGAGAACTACAAAGACTCTGATATTCCCTTGGAAATTCTTAATGCAATGTCTCGTGTCGGAGAAAATCTTGCTGAAAATGCTTATGATAAAGTAAAGCTAGATGAGATCGATACTATGGTTGTTAAATATGCTAGGAGAGTGTTATGAGTGAGTTGGGCTTTGAAACTTCATATGAAGATGAAGTGACAGTTGAAATTATGGATTGGGCTTTGGATACAATGCCAGATGAAGTAAAAGGCATGACACTAGAAGAAGTTGCAGATAAATATTGGGAAGTACACTTGAGTAGTACGCCAGATGAAGATGCCTTTTCTGTATTACCCGACTTCGATGATGATGCTCTAACAGACTTAACAAAAACATATGGGAATCAACCAAATGAAAAATTTTAAGAAATTAGTATTGGTAGCCGCTCTGGCTACTGCAACACAGGCTACGGCAAACGAGAATGTAACAAACATTACAGTCTTTGATCATACTAAGACCGTAGTTACCAACAACCCTATTCAAGTTCGTGAATGTCGTGACGTAGAAGTCCCAGTTTATGAAAACTACCAAGGTGAAGGAGATGCCGCAGGCGGCGCATTTCTAGGAATGATCATTGGTGGCTTGCTTGGAAAAGGTGTTACTGGTGATGATGGTGGTGCGGCGGCTGGAGCGGTGATCGGTGGATTAGTTGGTGCTGATAAAGGCGCAAAAGGTTCGAATGGTCAACGTATTGTAGGATATTCTTACGAAGAGCGTTGTAATATCGTGACTGAGAATCGTAGAGAAGAGCGAGAAGTATATAGCCACTCTACCATTCGTTTCCATCTTGGTGGTGAGCGTCACGTTTTAAAGTTTCAACGCCGATGATAGATATTGTCGTAGCTAACCTAATCTTTTGGAGTTTGTATATTTTCATAGGTACAATTCCTTATCGTGTAATGCAGAAAGCAATTGACAATTCATGAGATACACATTAGAAAGAAACGGTAAAGTGGTACAACACATTGTAATGGTTGGTGCTGAGAAAAGTAACTTCAAGACCCCTACTGTGTTTGACCTTAAATTTGAAACATACGAAGCGGCTAATGAAGTAGCCGAAGTGTTAAAAGCCAAAGTTGTAGATAACCAAGCTACATTAGCGGCGTAAGAATTAGTTTCCTTAGCTCAGCTGGATAGAGCAACTGCCTTCTAAGCAGTAGGTCGTAGGTTCGAATCCTACAGGGAACGCCAAAACAGTGTGCGAGAGTAGCTTAGCGGTAGAGCAAGACGCTCATAACGTCCAGGTCGTAGGTTCGATCCCTACCTCTCGCACCAAGAACGTGTTGGGTAGCACCGACTAGTATGGGTCAGCAAATCCCATATGATGAGAAGTGATTTAGCAGTCACAACAAAAGGCTTGATGGAAGTATCTCGGCAGGTGCATGTCGTTAGCAAGGTAGGGGTGGAGTTATACCAAAGAATATCTAACGTTCTACGATATTTGACTTTGAAACTCCTCTTGCGCACCACCCATAACTTTAACAAGGTAATAAGTATGCGAAACATTTACGAGAAAAAAGACCTGACAATAAAAGAACTTACAAAACTATTTTCTGATAATGATATCGATTATTTCATCAAATCAGTAGATGGATGCGTTGCCGCAATACATTTTATCGTTAAGCCTGATGAGTAGGGTTCTTGTAACAGGAGCTACTGGATATGTAGGTAGCCACTTAGTTAAGCGTCTTGCTGAATATGGGCATGAGGTTCATGGTATTGACATTAACTTCCACGGTGAACATAACAATGTTGAAAAGTATTGTAGCTTAAAGCTACAGGATATCACATGGGTTATGAAGTATCGTTCAGAATACGATGCTGTTGTCCATCTTGCTGGTAGAAGTGTCGTACCACAAAGTCTTATTGAACCATCTGAGTATTACAGAGTGAATACGATGGGTACAGATAATCTGTTTAATTATATCGATACACCCAACCTTATTTTTGCGAGTACGTCTAGTGCATTTGAAATGGCATCTCCATACGCACGATCTAAGGTAGCGGCTGAGGATATCATAAAGGAGAAGTCCAATGGGCATACTATTTTCCGCTTTTTTAATGTCTCTGGTTCTAATGGTGTTCATAGGCAACTTGGCTCTGCCACTCATCTTATTCGTCGTTGTGCTATGGTTGCTGCTGGAAATCTTCCCCACATTGATATATTTGGCGTGGATTATCCTACTCGTGACGGTACTTGTATACGCGATTATGTACATGTCAGTGATCTTAGTTCTGCTATAGCAAAATCAGTTGAGACTGGCGCACTAAATACTGAGTATGAGTGTTTGGGTGGTAATGTAGGTTATACTGTTCTTGAAGTTGTTAGTGCAATGGAACGTGTGACAGGCAAGAAAATCAAGACTGTAATTCAAGGAAGACGACAGGGTGATGCAGTATCATCAGTTGTTGACAATCTGAGTAAATGTGTTACACTTACAAAGACTTTAGAGGATATGTGTTTGGATCAATATAAGTTGGAACTAACACTTTAATGGGAAGTAGCTCAATGGTAGAGCATCTGTTTTTGGTACAGAAGGTTGTAGGTTCGAGTCCTACCTTCCCAGCCAAATTATAAGAGGAACTTAAGTGGCTGATGTTTTGATGTTAAATGCTGATGGTCAACCAGTCAGTTATCTACCACTTAGTACCATTAAATGGAAAGAAGCAATCATGTACATGTGGCACGATAAGTGTACTGTATTAGATTGGTACGACGATTGGGTTGTAAGATCACCATCGTGGGAAACCAAAGTTCCATCTGTTATCATATTAAAAGATTATGTTCGCAAGAAAACCCAAGTGCGGTTCTCTAAAAATAACGTTTATCTAAGAGACTTGTATACTTGTCTGTATTGTGAACAGCACGTCAGTCGTTCCATGGCAACACTTGATCACGTCATACCACTTAGCTTGGGTGGCAAAACTACATGGGAAAACATCGCTACTGCGTGTAATAAATGTAATGGTATTAAAGCAAACAGGACAAATATGAAGCCAGTATATGTACCATACCGCCCTGGTTATTACGAGTTAGTTCGTAAGAAAAAACAATTCGAGATCGAAGCTACGCATCCTTCTTGGGAAAAGTGGTTGACAAGCTAAACGAATCATAGTATTGGTTGTTCATCAACTATGAAAGGACGATGTTATGACCTTCACCTATTGCGACGATTTAATCTCCGACTTCCACAAAGATGTGTATGGTTACCGCCCACGTGAAAGTTTTTGGAATGAATGGGAAACCCTTACCCCAACCCAAAAGCAAACAATTTGGGATGAGTATGATCGTGTCAGTGAACTTCAAGTGATTGAAACCAAAGCGCAAGAAGAGCGTGACGTTGCTAAGTTTGAAGATCGTGTTCAAGATGTTATCAATATCGGCGCGGGTAATCGTAAGACTGCCTTGAAGTGGATCGCTGATAGCGAAACTTTCTACCACGGACAAGATGTTGAGCATTTTGTGTGGCAACAAGGTATCCTTTTCACAGGATATGGCAAACAACTAATCAAAGATTTATTAGAAGTTGTTAAGTACAAGGAGTACGCATAATGGAAGTTAAAGTATATAAGCATAAAATTGATCTGAATACAGTACACACTTTTGGGTCTTATGGGTGCAACCTATACACGCAAGATGGAGAGTTCGTTGAGGCTCGTGTGTTCCATATGATGTCAGGTCAGATGTTCCACAATGAAATTCGTGAGATCGCTCAGTTTGAAAAGCTACGAGTGGAGTCTCTAGCTTACTAAAACTTGACAAATCGCACTTTTTGTGGTATCATAAATTAATAGGTTCTAGTAATGGAATAGGTAATATGATAGATAAAGCTAATACTATAGGAGACTTGATTATTAATTATTTAAGATTTATATCTCCTTATGATAAGGATAAACAATGAAGGTTACAGTTGTTCAAGATGACATTACATCTGAGATTAGTCGTATTATGGACTATGAGTTTGATGGTACTACTACGTTCTATCCTCATGAGTTCAGTGCTATTGATCGTGAGACTACGCTTAAAGACTTTGGTGTTGGTTTGATTGTGGGACCTTCTGGTTCTGGTAAGACAACTTTACTTAAAGAGTTTGGTCAAGAGGTTGAACCTGTTTGGGATGGTGACAAATCTATTGCTTCTCATTTCAAGGATATTGATGATGTGCAAGATCGTTTAGGTGCTGTTGGGTTTAACAGTATCCCTTCTTGGTTGCGTCCTTATCATGTTCTTTCCAATGGTGAACAGTTTCGTGCTAGGTTGGCTAGACAGTTAGATAGTAATATCGTTGTTGATGAGTTCACATCTGTTATTGACAGAGACGTTGCTAAGAGTTGTTCTAATGCTATTAGTCGTTACGTTAAAAGAAACAATTTAAAGAATATTGTATTTTCATCTTGTCATTATGACATCATTGAGTGGTTGCAACCAGATTGGGTTTTTGACACTCATACTGGTAAGCTGACCACAAGGGGGTATCATCGGCCAGACATTGTTTTGGAAATCTTACCTTGCACCAGAGACATCTGGACGATCTTCAGCGACCACCACTATCTCGACGGAAACATTCACTCAGGTGCATCATGTTGGATTGCAGTCTGGAACGACAGACTTGTCGGATTTCTTTCTAGCTTAAGCATGCCTTCTGGCAGTTTGAAGAATGCTTGGCGAGGTCATCGTACCGTCGTTTTGCCAGAGTTTCAAGGTTTGGGGATTGGTGCTAGAATGACAGAAGCTATGGGAGAATTACACTTAATAGAAGGTAAAAGATATTTTACAAAAACGGCTCACCCTAGATTGGGAGAGTTTCGGAATAATTCTGATAAATGGCGTGGTACATCTAAGAATGGCGTCGCACGTTTAGATTACAATACCAATGACAGTACCTTTGGTGGGTTTGCTGGTGGCTTACAAAAACATATGAACAGAATGTGCTATTCGCACGAGTATATCGGACTTGCTTCTAAAGCATAAATAATTGACCAACTAAGTTTTTGGAGCAAAGCTAATATGAACGAAAAATTTACAAACGCAATTAACCGTGTCGAACAATCGTGTCCACCTATTTGGATGATGCGTCAAGCAGGTCGATACCAGAGTTCCTACATGCAACTCAAAGAACAATATAACTTTATGCAAATGTGTAAACTTCCGCAAATAGCGGCTAAGGTTGCTATGTTGCCTATTGATGAATTTGATTTTGATGTTGCTATCTTGTTTAGTGACATTCTTTGGCATGTCGAAGGATTGGGTCTTCCATTGGCGTTTGATCCTAGCCCAAAGTTTGAATTTCATTTATCCGAAGAAAATTACAAGAACCACATGTGTATTGAGACAGCAATGGAACACATAAACTTCCAAAAGGTTGCATTGGAAACCACAAGAGATATGTTGCCCAGTAGAAAAAGTTTGATTGGGTTTGTTGGCGGTCCTTGGAGTCTTCTTAACTATGCTTTAGGAGATAATAAGGTATCACTTGAGTTCAAAACGATGTATTTGAATGATGTTATTATTCCTCTTATGGCTAGAAGTATCAGAGCGCAGAAGTTAGCAGGTGCTGAGGTAGTCATGATCTTTGACAGTGGTTTGCATAATATGTCTAAAATATATTATGAGAACAAGTATCTCCCAATGATGGAACAGTTATCCGCAATCGGAAAAGTGGGTTACTACACACGTGATTTGCCTAATGGTTCTTTACCTAAAGTTAAGAAAATGGAATGGGCTGGTATTGGTATCGACTCCACCCAAGACTTGGTAAAAACTTTGAAGACACATACCAATGGGTTTGTCCAAGGCAATTTTGACGAACAGCATATGTTATTGGATACTAAACTTTATCATTATGAATTAGATAAATGGTTAGAAAGTTTGGATGGTGTTGACACCACTGGTTGGGTATGTGGATTGGGTCATGGTATTCACAAACACACTCCAACAGATCACATAAAATACTTTATTAATCAAGTAAGGGATAAGTTTGAATAATGTTTGACGATTATGCGGCTTGGTTTAAAACCTTGCAGAATGATATATGTGACACCGTAGAAGACATTGAATGGGATACTTGTTATAACATGGAAGAGCATAAGAGTCCGACCAAAGAAGGTTGGACTCAAATGCATAAAACGATCAGAGGCGATGTAATTGAAAAAGGTACTGTTAATTTCAGTAAAATCAATTCGTCGTTCGATCCTAAGTTCGCAAGTGAAATACCTGGGACTGAAGAAAACAATGATTACCAAGCAACTGGTATTAGCGTTGTTCTGCATCCAAAAAACCCCCACGTACCAGCGATGCACTTTAATACACGATACATCAAGACATCAACCAAGGAATGGTTTGGTGGTGGAATGGATGTTACGCCCTGCTTGCCTTTCAATACGGAAGCTTATCATGACGTATTGAAAGAGATGTGTGATAAACACGACGAAGCTTATTACCCAAAGTTTAAACAAGCCTGTGATGAATACTTCTTTATTCCACATCGTAATGAAATGCGTGGTGTTGGTGGGATATTTTTTGAGTACCACGATCCAAAAGATATGAGTTTTGACTTCGTTAAGGATGTGGGACGAACATTTAATTATCTAGTCAAACATATTACAAATGATTTGTCTGACCTTTCCTATACTGATGAAGCTAGAAGAATACTAGAAGTTAAGCGTGGACGCTATGTAGAGTTCAATCTGTTGTACGATAGAGGAACAAGATTTGGTTTCAAAACAGGGGGCAACATGGAAGCTATTCTCATGACACTTCCCCCAAAAGTTAGGTGGGAATAATGAAGATAGGCGTAAGAGGTAGTGACCTTGCATTAGCATATGCTGAGAGAGCCTGTAAGGAGCTACAGTGCGACACAGAGGTAGTAATCATCCAAACTGATGGTGATTTGAACCCTAACACTCCTATCCACGAGATAGGTGGTAAGGGTGTATTCTGTAATGCTATTGAATATGCCTTAGTGCAAGGTATCATTGATGTTGGTGTTCATAGCTTAAAAGACATGCCCGGTGATATCGAACACCCTGATCTTGTTGTTGCATCTTATCTAAAGCGCAATAACCCACACGATGTATTGATAGGTAATGTGTTTGAAGGTTGTGTGATTGGTACAAGCAGTCCACGAAGAAAAGAACAAATACAAGAATTGTATGGTCATTTGAACGTAGAGATAAAACCTATTAGAGGAAACATAGACACACGTTTACAGAAACTTGACGATAAAGAGTACGATGCAATTATCTTAGCAAAAGCTGGTTTAGATGCTCTTGATATATCTAGGATATGCAAACCCTTAGATATCATACCAGCAGTTGGTCAAGGAACTACTGTATTGCAGTGTAGAAAAGATGATGTTGAAACTATAGAACTTGTTTCTAAAACAAATGATGATCTAACCATGAGACAGTCTTTCTTAGAAAGAGCATTGCTAAAAGGTATTATGGGAGACTGTAGTACATCAGTTGCCGCCTTTGCTTATGATGATGCGCCCATTAAAATGGATGTTGTTTATTATTGACAACTTCATGACTTCATGATATGATATAGAGATCATAAACGTAATATATGATTTGTAAGTCATAAGGAAGATTGTCATGAGCGTTACGGATTACACCGTATCACCAATAACTATACAAGAAGCTACACCGTTTGTTGTTGATTGGCATTACTCCAAGAATACGAATGGCTTGGCTACTCGTTTCTGTTTCGGTCTTTTCGATGGAACTGAAATGATTGGTGTTATGATATATGCGTATCTAGGCATGGCAAGTGTTTGGAAGAAGTATGGGGAAGTTGAAACAGACGTTGTTGAATTAAGACGATTGTGCTGTATTGATGACACCCCTAAGAACACGGAGAGTTACTTCATAGCTCAGACTATTAATTGGTTGAGGCAGAATACAGATTGTAAAGTTGTTGTCAGTTATGCTGACAGTATGCAAGGGCATGTAGGCACTATATACTATGCATCAAACTTTTACTATTTGGGTATGACTGCAAAGGGTAGATCGATAAGGATTAAAGGTAATGATCGTCTGTATCACGAAAAGACAATACGGACTTACTACACACCTAAGAATGGCGAGAGGCGTCTTAAACCATACGCACAAAAGATTAAGGAACAGCTAGAGAACGGCGAAGCAGAATACGTTCATAGTAAAGGCAAACACATATTCGTATATCCTCTCAATAAGAAGGAAAGACGGAAGTATAAAATGAAAGCAACTTAGAATGACTGATGTGAAACTTATGCTAGGCAATTGCTTAGATCGACTTAAAGACCTTGATGATAATTCTGTGGATAGTATCGTTACTGATCCACCTTATGGAATTGATTTCATGGGTAAGAAATGGGATTACGATGTTCCGTCCACAGAGATTTGGGAACAAGCAATGAGAGTTCTCAAACCAGGTGGTTATCTTCTAGCATTTGCTGGTACACGTACACAGCATCGCATGGCAGTTCGTATTGAAGATGCTGGTTTCGAAATCAGGGATATGATCGCTTGGGTATATGGTAGTGGATTTCCTAAGTCACATAATGTTAGTAAGGCTATTGATAAGCATAGTGAGAAACCAGAAACAAATGAAAAAATAATTGAATTGAAAACCCAACTTATTGAAATGTTTGATCAGTGTGTGTTGACCAGAAAGAAAATAGATGAAAAATGTGGTTTTCGTGCTAGTAACTATTTGACACTTCCTTCTGAAACTAAAAAATATGATCCATGGGTTAATATACTACCGTCACATGACAAATGGAAAATAATAAAAGAAGTTATTGGCGCTAAAGATGATTTGGATATTGATACCTTGTATAATGATATTGAACGTGAAGTAATTGGAACACAGACAAAAGCAAGAAGCACAAGTGGTAAATCAGCATTACCCACAGTTGGTGGTGATGTCATATACGAAACTTGGACAATAACTGCGCCCGCTACTGATGCCGCAAAACAATGGGAAGGTTGGGGTACAGCACTCAAACCTGCCCTAGAACCTATTACAGTTGCTAGAAAACCATTAGGGGAAAAGACCGTTGCCGCTAATGTTTTGAAGTATGGCACAGGTGGTATCAATATTGATGCTAGTCGTATTCCTACTAATCCTGATGTTGATGATGCACGACTTGGTGGGAATGGTTCTTGGAAAACGGATGGAATGGCGGTAAATGCGTATGGTAAGTTCGCAGGAACCGAAAACACTTCATCTGAGCAAGGTCGTTTCCCTACCAATCTTATTCACGATGGTTCTGAGGAAGTCACGAGTGGATTTCCTGATACTAAGGGTAGGTCAAATAAGGGATCAAGCAGTTCAACCAAAGTGGATGGCGGGGGTGTGGTATATGGAAAATACACTGGAGAACTGGAATGTGGCACATCCGCTAACCGTGACCCTATCGGTTTTCAAGAAGGTTCTGCCGCACGTTTCTTCTATGTACCAAAGACATCTAAGAAAGATCGTAATAATGGGCTAGAGAACTTTACACCAAAGGCTACAGCATCATCTGAGTTCAGACCAAATCATGCAGAGAAAGCAGACAACGGTGAAGATGGCAATCCATATGGACGTTGGACGCCTACACAGAACAACCACCCTACTGTGAAGCCCACAGACCTTATGCGCTACCTTGTGACTATGGTGACGCCAAAAGGTGGCACAACCCTTGATCCGTTCATGGGTAGTGGTTCTACAGGACGTGGCGCAAAGTTAGGTGGGTTCAACTTTATCGGCATTGAGTTAGATGAAAACTACTTGGAGATTGCAAAGGCTAGGATTGATGCCATATCTACTGAGGTTACGCTAGAAGAATTTTTTAAGTAAAAAGTTCTTGACACGAAAAAAGAATCGTTCTATACTGAGTTCTGTAAAACGAAAGGAAATATTATGAATAAATGGATATATGATTGTTGGAATGTAGTAATGGATCACGAAAAGAATCCACTAAGCAACATTCCTGACTTTGCTACACGACATATGATTATGCAAGTTCTTGCATGGATGTGGTGTATTACATTTGCTATTATTGTAGGTAGCATGTGGGCAGGAGTAATTAGTATGATGTTACATGCATTAGTATTAGCCGCAATTGCAGTAACAGTAGCAACATTTGAAACAGCGAAGCGTAAACCAAATGTATTTGGGGCATACAATGGTCGTGCCAATGGGGGAGAACATGAGTAAATTTGAAGTACACAAACCACACAAGATGCTTGATTGGCTAGAAGGTGAAATGACCGATTGGGCTATTGGATTGGTGACAGAACATTTTGGTGTCGAAGAAGTTGACACAATGTCTCGTGAACAGATCGATGAAGTAATCGCTGAGTGGGAAAACCTACTAAATCAAAATGGTTATGATTGGTTAGCGCTTGGTTTGCGAAATGCAATTGGCATTTGGGAAAACGAGAACGACGAATATATTATTTAAACAGCAAAACTCTCACCGCAACCGCACGAAGCTGTTGCGTTGGGATTAACTACCTTGAGGTAGCTACCACCTAGTTCCTCAACGTAGTCAATGGTACAACCGAAGATGAACATCTCTGCCATGGGATCAAGCCACAGATTTTCAACAGTGGGTTCCTTATCGGTAACTCCCCACTCATATTGAAAACCAGAACAACCACCACCTTTTACATTAAGTGATACGTTTGGCTTTCCTGCCTTTGCTAAGTACGCTTTCGCGTTATCTGTGACTTGAATGTTCATTTATTCAGACTTCCAAATCGTCCATGCACCATAGACAATCATGCCATATGCTACTAGACTTACTGGTGCTAATACCATTGCGATACCTGTGCCAATTAGCACGGCTCCGTCCAATGATGTACGCTCAGTACATCTGTTTTTAATCCAATTCATAGTTTTTCTCCTAGTTTTTTATTGTTAACATAATGTTAATCAATTGCCACTATATTAGGCGATAAGCCTTCTTTCTTAGTCAGCGTTACCGCTTTTGCGCTATAACGTGGCTGTCCGTCATCTTTATTGACGAAGTAACTATATTTATAAGGATTGTAAGTTACCGATGTCCCATTTTGAATGGTTTCTGTCGGTTCTACAAGTGTGCCTCTGATGAAAGCATGTACATTCTTTCTACCCTCACGAAGCACTTTTGCTCTGCCAGATGGCTGAACAGCAAATGTTGCGTCTTCTAGTTGGACGTCATATGTGTGGGCAATTACTTTACCCTTATGCCTTACACTAAACAAGTTCTTGTGTAGATTGTAGTAAACTTCAACACGCATTAGTACATCCTTTATTTGTTATCAAAACACTTTAATCGATAAACAAACTAATGTCAAGACACCAAAAACAGCCATCCTCCATTATATAACATAGGGAGCGGTTGTTTTTGGTGTCTATTTCTTTTTGCCGCCAAGCTTCTTTGGCTCTACTGCCTCTAGTCGCTTTTCAATCTCATCGATCTTAGCTGTTATCTTTGGATACTTCTTACGCCATGCGTCTTCTGGTTGCTCCAACCAAGTCCAACCCCAACGTTTTACTAAGAAGTCAACTGCATTGTCTACCTTCGCATAGCCCCAAAGGCCAATGCGTGTCGTGCTTATATATGCAACAAAGATTGCACCTAAGACTGAACCACCCAACGCTGTGTATATCCACAGACGATCACTCGCCATTTGTTGTATCATATCAATCATTATCATTCTCCTTGGTGTACTTACAATAATGGTTCATGCCATGATCATATGCACCGTCAAATGGCATTCCCTTTTTCAAGGCTCTCCATCTGCCACGCCACTTATCTTTTACTCGTTGCCACTTTGTGCAGGCTCTAATATTTCCGTAGTAATTGATGTATCGTGGTGTGGAGTTGTGTCTGTACCCCAACAAAGCAAATGGTACACAAGTAACAAGATCGTTATTGTTGACGTGCCTAAAATGAGGTGTTTTGATAGATTTAACAAATTTCTTAGTCCCTGTTCTTGGTGATCCGTAGGTGAATAGCGCATCAACTTTATCTTGTAAACGACTACAAGCAATTGTTGCCATAGCACCACCCAACGAGTGACCACATATGAAAAAATTCTTTCCTTCTAATTTTAAACTGTCGATTGAAGTTGACAGTTGATCCCATAATTTATCTACTTCTACTTGGAAGCCATTATGTACAAAACCAGAGCCATTCCATGCCCTGTCTGGTAATGCGTTTAGGTCTGCTTTGATATCAGAGAACTCTCCTGGTTCCGTCCCTCTAAAGCACAAAACATTTTCTTCTTTGTTTCCAATGATGTGAACTTGTGCGCCATCACTCTCAATAAATTTGTGTCTTGTATAACCTAGTTTTTTATATTGCTTCTTAGCATCTGCGCCATCCATATAAGCTATTTGGGCGCATTGAGCCATTACTGCACATTTATTTATGAACATCTTTCCTATCCTTTACTTCAATCCTTTTAATTTAGCTTTCATCATTTCGTGGGCATCTCTAGGTGTCTCCGTGGCTTCTGGCGATAGTCTGGGTTCGGTTTCCCCCCTGCCAAGAGCAACACTGGATTGTACCTGTTTTCTGCCACGACTTTCTTTTCGATAGCTACCCTCAATACCAAAATATCCGACTTCTTTTTTGAGCCTTTCAAGTCTTCGCCTGAGATGGAAAACTTTTTCATTTAAGTCTATCCCTATGCTATTTAGTTGTTGCTCTGAAAATTCCGTCCCAATATGGCGGTAAGTCTTGGGTTGCCATGTAATTACAACGTTCAATCCAAATATCGTAATATTCATCCATTTTGCCATTAAAACCTCCTTTTAGTTGCTCACACATAGTGATAACTTCACCAAACTTTTGTTCTTTATAACACTTGTGCATAAAGTTGTGGCTTAGTTGGTTTGCACTATTGAATGCCTTGTCTGATCCACTCAAGTCTAATGCTGTGTATATGTCTAATCCAACTGTCTTTCCTTTTACTGCAAGGCAATCAAGTTGAAGGTAAAAGAAATCTTTCTTGGTAGCTTGGTATGTAGAAGGTCCGACAATCAACACAACACCATAACCCTTACAGGCACTTTCTAATCTAGCCGCCGTGGATACCGCATCTCCAAGAATGTCATAGCTGTGTCTTGCAGTCGATCCCATTTCACCAATGTAACCTAGACCAGTGTTGATCCCAGCGCCCATAGCAACAGGTGGTTTGCCAGCAGCAACAAGCTTAGCGCTAAACTCATCTACCGCTCTTAACATAAGGAAACATGTTTTAACACCATTTCTAGGATGATCTGGATCATTGATAGGTGCGTTGTGAATATGCATAGAGGCGTCACCAATGTACTTAATGATCATTCCGTTTGCGTCTAAGACTGGCTTAGTAATTGCATCCATGTAACCATTCATGACATCAGTAAGACCTTTAACGTCATCTCCAAAACTTTCGCCCAATGGAGTGAAGCCACGCAAGTCACTAAACACAATAGAAACTTCTTTCTTCATGCCTTCTTTGACAAGAGCAGGATTTTCTTGAAGTAGGCGTACTACTTCTGGCGAAGCGTAACCTGCGAATTGTTTTTTGATTGCTTGCTTCTGTAGAAACTCATCTACAAACCTGAGTACATACTGTACAAGACCAACGAGCAAGAGCATAGCACTAATGGTAACGCCATCAATAAGAATATTCGAAGTAGTAAAGACATAGATGGAACCCCCAATAAGTCCAGTGATTGTCATGACAAAAACACCAAGACCTATGAAAGTCCAATATGATAATAAAATTATGATAAGACCACTCACAACTAATGCGGCTAACTCGCCCCATGCTTTTGCATCTGCATTTCGTGTGATGTTACTCTCGTTAAATACAGTACCAAGCATTGCCGCCTGTATTTCGTGTGGGAACACAGAACCCATCGCAGTAGCAAGTGGTTGTGTAATACCTGATGCAGTCGTACCTACAAAAACCACAGCCCCACCGAAGTCATTTGGTAATTCAGAAAGGCTTACTGAGTTGTATCCTTGTGACCAATCAACCCATACTTCACCAGCTTCGTTTGTTGGTATGATACCGAATTGAGGTATTCTTAACTTATCTACGCCCAAAGGTGATAACTTAATTTGGAAGCTTGGATCACCAGCAAGAATACGTAATACTTCCATTGTAACGTTTGGATATAACGTACCACCACTCTCAAAAACTAAAGGTGCGCGTCTAGTAACACCATCTATTTCTGGGAAGGTGTTGATAATTCCTGACCCCACTGCATTAGACTCAATGACATCGACGTTAGCTGTAATGCCAAGTACGCTTGGAATAACATACATATAATCGCTATTAATAATAGCGGCTCCCGGATTAATTGGCTCATTTTTATTCTCCTCAGTACCTAGCATTGTCACTATGACAGGGTAGTTTTGCAAGGTTAATGCAAGTAAGTCGTCTTCACCAGACCTATCTTCCTCACTCATCAAAACATTAAACACTACAAGCCCAGCGCCACGACTGTACAAATCTTCGATAATAGCACCGTATTCACCACGAGGGAAAGGCCACTGACCATATTGATTCAATGCTTCTTCATCTATATTAACTGCGTAAATGTTATTTGGGACAATTTCTTGGCTTACAATTAACTGATCGAAATAACGTAAACGCATGCTTTCAATAAAGGATGGGTTTACAACATATAACCAAGCAAATAAACCTAGCATCATTACAGCCCATATCGGGGAAAATAGTATTTTTCTCATTCTTCTTTACACTCGCATTTATAGCAGACGTCATTCACACACTCTTTGCAATCTGGACTGTAACAGTGACAACCATGACCGCATTTCTTACAGGTTCTTGGTGTTCCTTGCATGTATTAACTCCATATAAAGATACATGTATTTATATTAATTTTGCGTTACGGTCACTGTGCAACCGTTTGCATTGTTGCAATATTGTGTAAGGCTGTATGAGTTTAATCCTGTATCTTGATAACTACTACCAAGTTGTCGAACATTGACAGTATTAGGACCACCTACATTTGTTACGTCTATGTTAGCAACATTATTCATTGACCTTTGATATACGTTTACATAGTTATCATCACCAGTTACGCTGATATTCGATTCTGCTTCTCCATAACTGTCGCTACTAACCTTTACAGTATTATCATCGCCTGTAATTAGAATATTACTTTCTTTAGTACCGCCCCAATCTTGATTACTATAACCGTGGCTTCCACTACTGTGGTTTGAAAACAAGACTTGTGCCTTGTTGCGATCACCTACAATTCCAATGTTTGTTTCATTGATGTTGTTGTTGCCTTGCCCAGTAGCGTGTGCTACAACAACTTTATTGTCATCGCCAACTGTACTACTATTCACTATAGCATTGTCACTAGCGACTCCATCTGCCCGATTGTGTGCGTTGCCATCTACATCTTTACAATTTGAATCATTGCCGTTTGTACAATACTGGAAGTAGTTGTCCTCACCATCTTGTATAACTTGCATTTCCAAGTCGTCACCTACTTGGTTGATGTATATTTCATTAGCATTACTGCTTCTGGGTAATATCGATAGTGTTACTACCAACGCCCATGCGATAATCGTATACTGCACCGTTGTTTTGCTCCAAGTTTAATATGTAACCGTAGTTGTTATTTAAATACAAATCTACAGTATGTTGTAGTGTTTGATCCACTCTTTGAAAGTGGTAGTTTGGTTCTTCGTTCTCTAATAATATGCGTGTTGCGGGATCGTACCCATACCCTTTTTCTCTAAAAAATTCTACGTTCTGTTTGTCCAATTCTGATTTCAACTGATTTGCCAATGCCAAACTTAATTGATCAAGAATATCGTTCAGCAATTCCTCAAGGTAGTAGTCTGCATCTTTAAGATCAGTATCCCAAATATCTTCAATACTATCCACAAGAGCATCAGTATCCAATCCATCAAAATCCAAGAAATCTACCGCAAGAACATCTGGCTTTTCAACAATCTCACCTTCCATTGGTGGTGCTTCATCATATGGTGTGCTTTCCCTTAGTATCAGTAAATTAGTGATGTCTCGTTCACTTAGGTCAAGTAGTCTAGGTGGTAATGGTTTACTGAAAGAACTTCTCACCATCGTTGCTTGGAATGCTTGGTTCATAATAACATAACCTACGTCAGTCTCCACAGATATTTCACCAATTACACAACTCCCACTAACATCACAACTTGGTAGTAGTGTAACCATCGTCCCACCAGCCTCATCAACAACCATAATAAAGTCAGTTCCTCTAACACCAATCGTCGCTGCTGGAGTTTTGATACTTACGTTTCTTCTGTTCCTCTTGGCTATTTGCCCACTGGCATACCTAACCGTGCCTAATGTAGTCTTTAAACTCAATGCACCAACACCCACACTTGGGTCATAAACGAAATCGTCAATCAATAGACGTGTGTGAGCCTTAAGGTCAACAAGCGTATCGTCAATAAAGCTGATACGCATACTACCCTTTTCTGTGATGGCTGTGTCCATAGACTCAACACCAACACCTTTACCCCCTTCAATAACGTCACTGTCTCTTTCAAGAACACCTGACCCATTGAATTGATCTATCCTACCTGCTTCTCCATAAATGGATGTCGGCATCAAGATTAACCATGTCACCATGAGCTTCTTTATAATGATACGCCATTTCATTTATGATATTAATCGCTTTGCGTAATATCGACATCTTGTCCATCACCTGTAAAACTCCCAACTATTTTATTATCGTAAATACCAGATTGACTGATATCATATGTGGAACCACCACCAACAATAGTTAAATTGATTTCATTTCCTAGTATGTCACCGTTCCCAGTAACATCAATGTCTACAAAGTTTCCTTCATCGCCGTTTACACTGGCTGTACTCAAACTAGTTGAGTTGTTTTCAACCACAGTAATAGTTGCGTTAGTACCATCAATATCAACGTCATAGTCAGAGTAATCACTCGTAACTGTGAAGTTTGCTATCAAAGTATCTGAATCGGCTACTTCACCGATATGGAATGAAAAATCGTTATCATCGCCAGTTGTAGTAATGTTCAACGTGACGTCTTCACAATTTAACCCACTTACACTGTCACATAGCATATCAACTGTGTTGCTGTCGCCTGTGAAAGCCCAAGTGCCTGTGTAGTTGTTTCCTTTGATAACCGCCGCAATAGTATTAAAGTTTCCCTGTTGAGTAACAGAAAATGTCATACTATCACCATTAAGCGTTACGCCTGTAGTGGAGTTACCAAATTGGTTGTCTTGACCGTCTTGGTTAATATCCAAGTCCAATCCATCGCCTGATTGCGTTATGTAAATGTCGTTCGCCCAAGCGCTTGTTGTCATAATGAAAATAGACGAAACCACATATATGAGTTTCTTACTAAACATTAATTATCTTCTTTCTCTTTAAATTTCCATAAGTCTTTATCTATACCTTCATACACTAATTCTATAATCCCCTGTTCTATCGCCGCCCTAACAGCGTAGTTTACAGGCTCATTCACTGAATATCCATTCTCTACTTCCAACGCCTTAGTACCTAAATCTAGGAACTTAAAAACATCTGTGCCGCTTCTGTAACTTGCTACGGTCTTTTCAGTAGCGATACTAACTAAAACTTTACCCGATGCTACACTTACTAAGCGCATTACAACAGTAACCGTATCTATCCTATATTCCGTAGAAGCACCCAACCCCATAAATCTGACACCAATACCGCCAACGGCTGTGTTGCTATCATATCCTACAATACCACCCTCTAATATAAGACCTGCAAATAAAAGTGGTTGTAGTGGTTCTGGACCCTTTTCGTCATTCTTCTCGTATATCTCACGAGTGTTTCTTATTAACTGTCTCTCTTTAATCAAATTGTCCATACCAACACGTTCGATCACTTGGAACCAACCCTCATCACCAACATCTTGTAATGCTTGGATCACCCATGCCGCGCTACCCTGAGTAACCGCACTAGATAAATTAGCTACACCATCTCCTGGTTTTCTTTGACCAGTCATGTCAGAAAAGTTGTATACCGCAATTGGTATCAACTCACCATCAAGTTTTGGAACCGCTTCTAACCTACCTTCGATAGGGCTAGGTTGATTGATAGGAGACTTGTCTATATTGCCTAAAATATCAAGGCTCTGTTCCATTGCACAACCGCTTAATGCAAGAACTATGCCAACTGATGCAATAAACATTTTCATCAAAAATTAAACTCCCCTAATCCTGGGATAGATATTTCTGTTACAGTGCCATCATCTCCTGTAATGGTCAGGGTGATCTGACCTGTTATCACATCTTTCTCCCAACTAATTTCTGATCCTTCGATGTCAGCAGTACCGCTTGTTGAGCATGTAGCCCCTGACGCATCAGCACAATCAGCAAACATAGAGTCTACTAATTGTTTCGAGATTGTTGCGTATATTCTTGATTCAACGTTTCTTAAGAACTTGTTTAATGTAGAGTTTTCTAGTTCACGCTCAATACGATCTGCTTCTGCATCAGCCGCATCTTCCAATTCTTTTTTTCTGTTAAATGAAAGTTGTTCTATACTTAAAACATGCGTAGAGTAGCCCTGTCCATTAAATGACGGATTTTTAAATCCCCATTGCATTGGACTTGAAACTGCTACGTTACTTACTAGTGTCAGCGTTATCGCTACTATTATCGTTTTCATCATCTGCCTGTCCTGTTGAGTTGAAAGCCTTACTGCCTGCTTTGTATTCTTGTACTAGTCTATGCAACTCATCCTCACGCTGTGGGTTGAGCTTTGCTCTATATTCCAGTACCATACTTAGCTTACTGTTTAGTCTTATCATATCATTATCAAGCATTCGAACACGATCAACTAATTTGATCAGGGTGAACATAGTTTCACCGATGACTGGATCAATGGTTTCCGTCACCCATTTCCAAATAAAGAAAATGAAATAGCCCATGCCCATTGCCGCTATGATTGGAAAACCATATTCGCTTACAGCCTTGGCTAAATCAAATTCCATTTACTTCCCTTTGCTAATCCCTAACGACTCCATCAGCCGAAGAAATTTTAACTAACCAACCCCTCTCGTTTACACGAAAGACGTCACCTGGCTGATACAGCCAATAATCCTTTTCAGTGCCATCTTGTTTGACACCCATAACCTCGCCTTCCCAGTTACCTTCGACTCGAAAGTTCTCTCCAGCTTGGTTGATGTTATATTCCATCCAGATCATTTGAATCAATCCTTACCATTATATACGATTGAGGCGTATGAACTGTCATCAACCTCATTCATTTGATCAGTTATATTGCCGATACGCTCAAAGTATCCATTAGGACCCACTCTAAACTCATCACCAATTTCGAGTTTCACATCATCAATAACGAAGAACTTATCATCTGTGTTCTTTCCATTGAGAATCCGAAACCCATTTTCAAACTTAGTTAGTACCAAATCTTTCCATAACATTAGTCTCTCCTTGCGTCATCCTTGCCTTCGTTAGCCGCAATACGATCAATGTTTGGTTTCACGTTTAGAGCATAACTAAGTAGGGCATCAATTTTCACTAAATCATTATTCATGGTCTGAACTCTATTATCCAATCCAGTCATAATATTCTTCAAAGAAGTAACGGAATCTGTAACACTCGCCAAAATAAACTTAAGCGTTATGAAAACGAATAACCCAGCAGCAAGCGCACCCGCAATTGGAAATCCTACGTCTCCGACTAGTGATAAAAAGTCCATTCCGTCTCCTTCGTTTACTATTTATAATAAATAGAACGACAAAGCTAAAAAAAAGGGAAAATGTCATGTACGAATACAGAGCGCAGATTACAAGAGTTGTTGATGGGGATACGGTTGATTGTGACATCGAATTGGGTTTTGGTGTAGTTTTAGCCGATGAACGTGTGAGAATTATGGGTATTGATACTCCTGAGTCACGTACAAGCGACAAAGTTGAGAAGGTTTTTGGTCTAGCCGCAAAGCAAAGACTTAAAGAGTTGCTTGGCAAAGAGTGTATTTTAAAAACACAAATCGCAAAGAATGGTGAAGATATGAAGGGTAAGTTTGGTCGTGTCCTTGGAGACTTTATCATGGATGATGATCGTATGGTCACTGAAGTTATGGCTGAAGAAGGACATTGTGTTCCTTACTATGGTGGTGCTAAAGGTGATACGCAAGACGCTCACATGGTAAACAGACAGAAGCTATTGAGCGAAGGTGTAGTAACCCAAGCCGATTATGATAAAGCTGTCGCAATTATGGAGAAAAGAAAATAATGGATAATTTTACTTTAGAAGAACTAAATGCAATGGTAGTTGAAGCGGGTGAAACCCAAGTTATAGTACAAGCTAATTGGATAGGACTAAACGCATCTAACGAAGGTGTGTATTATGCTACTGATACTGATGGAGATGCTGGACACATTTACATCAATCTACGTGATGGGGAATATGTTATCAATGTAGCTTCTTTGATTACTGCCAACGATGTTATTACTGATTACGTACCAGCAGATACAGCACCAGAAGATACTGAATAATTTAAGTGTTGACAACCTTTTCGTGATTCGCTATAACTTAATAGTAAAAAGAATCAAACGAAAGAGAAATCAAATGCTTTATCAAATTTTTCAAATTCAGTTCTCAGATCAAGACATCGCAGAAGTTAATTCAGATCAGCCTAACGCTAAGTATACTGCTAAGCGTAATCTTGATTTTGACTTTGGTGATATTGGCATCACTACTCTTGCTTCTGAAGCTTTTGATAGCGGTCTTTACACTCACGTTGCCAACATCACTGGCAATGATCTTGAGCATGTCTTCGAAATCAGCAACCTTTGCATTGAAAGCAATATCGAGCGTTTAGGTCGTAAGTCTTCTTTGTCTGTTGGCGACATCATTGTTGATGGCAACGGCATCATGTGGGTATGTGCTAATTTTGGCTTTGATGAAATTAAAGTGCTTGACAGCGTAGCCGCCTAGTGCTACAAAAGTGAGTAATTAGAATCAGAAGGGATTCGAAATGATATATAAGCACACTGCCGTAGTTGCCAAAACAAAAAGTGCTGAGACATATGCCATTGGGCGGTCAGATGTTCTTGACGGTAAACCACCTGAGTGGGGTGGCTACTACGTGTGGGTGCGGAAGGCTAATTACATGTCTCACGTCAAAGGTGGCATCGGCTACACATGGCGGTACGTCAAGAAAGATTTGACTTACAACGAAGCCGTTATCTTGATGAACAAACGGATCAAGTTCAAAGCTTTCGAAACAAATGAAGCATACGGATAAATTAGGGGGTTGACAGCCCCCTTTTTTGATTCTATAACATATGAGTAATCAGTCTTGAAAGGACGCAAAGATGTTTGAAGTTGGTATGGGATTTATTCGCAACTACGCAAAAAACACTGCTACAGGTGAGATCACTTCGATCCACGATAATGCAGATGGCGTAACACTTGTGACTGTATCGTTCGATGACGGTTCAATGAAGTCTTACACTGAGGACTGCGTTATCGCAAACCTTGGCAAGCGCATAATAGTAACAGTAGGAGTTATTTAATGATAAAAGCGGGATCAAACGAAATCGAAGCGAGAGCAAATGCTCTACAAGCCTCTATTGATAACAAGGGGCAGTACGTGACCCTCTATGCTTGCTTTGGAGTTTTCATGAAGATGTCTAAGTCACTTCACGTCTTTGATCCCAGTGACAGTCTTTTCGGGGTCTATTGGCTAAATGGTAAAGAGAAGCCCTTTACTATGGCTCAGCAAATAAAAGATGAACAATCAACTCCTAGTATGACTTAGGGGTTGACAACATCAGAATGATTCTCTATACAGTAAGAGTAAGTTAAAAAGAAAGAGAGCCAATGCTAGTTCAAACAACAATGACCGAAAATAACAAAATGTGTTATAGCCTCGAAGCGCGTGGCACTAAGTATGAAGTTGTTGATGATCGTGATGGCTTCTATGCTGTTTGGTCTAAGCGTAATAGCCTGACAACTACTAATCTAGTTCTTATGACTTTGAAAGAAATGAAGGCTCGTTCAAAGGCTCTTAATCACCTCGCAACTCTTATCGAAATGGAAGTATAATATGGCTTTTGCTCCTGACTCAGTTGGTTTCACATATGGTGATAGCAGTATTCAAGGGTGTTTTCGTTTGAAAGAGAACGATAACCTTTTCGAGTATAGTCGCAACGACGATCCATTCAGCTTTTGTGAAGACTTTCCTCACAAGGTATGGGTTACTTCGACTATTGAAGGTATCGACTCTGGCTTTCGTTATGGCATTGTCAAAAAGACCGTTGCTTACGTTGCTGTAGATGAAGATGAGTTTGGCTTGCCTGTACTTGAGAAGTGGGACTTAAAACAAAGTCGAGTTTATGGTTGACAAGTACAAATAGATTCGCTATAAAGTAAGAGTAAATAGAATCACTTGAAAGGGGTTCCCAATGAAACCAGAATTTGTAAGTCTACAGTCTCTCTATTGGATGGTCTTTGACCAAGCATCAGATTTGATGGCAGTAGCAGAAGGTCTTGAGCCAACATCAGCTTTAAAGCAGTGTGCTTTTGATAATGGTATTGCTGAGGGTTCTGAAATGGGTGCTTTCATCAATTGGGCGCACGACGTCATCGACGGAAAAATTTAATAGGAATAGGCACATCCCAAAGCAATCACGTTGCCTACCAATCGGCAGAGCTAAGACTCGGATTAACAATGGGTGTCACAAGAGCCTGATATAAATCAGGGAGAAAGGGAGAGTTTTGGCTCTCCCTTTTTTATTTTATTTTTTATTCTTGATCGCGTCTGCACCAAAAAATGCCGCTACCAGTGCTGAAATAGCGATGAAATACGTGGGTGCGATATCACCAACAATACCTGCGGCTTCGTCTAACCCAAGGAATGATGTCATAACGATTGCGAAGGGATATAGCAACATCCCGAATAATGCGAACCATGTCATTTTTCTCATCGCATCTCTTTGCGAGTCCTGATCTTCAAGTGCTTTTCTTTTGAATTCTAACGCCATGTCCATTTCAGCTTTTGAAATGTGTCCGTCTCCATTGGCATCCATGCCTTCGAGTGCGTCTGCGTCGATTGTTTTTTTATCTGTCATGTTAGCTCCTATCATAAAGTTTTCATCACAAATAATTCAAATACAAATCTATTTATGTTATAAATACATTAAGTAGCCTAGTCAAATTAGCAAAGGAGATGAACATGGCAATCAAAGTAAGCACCACAACGGTGATTGATAACGCATTACAACTACAAAATATCGCAACTTTAGACGGTACAACAGGTACGACAATACAAGATATGATAAAAGCAGTCGATCACAAGCTAATCATAAGAGATTCAGCAGGAAACGAAACTTTTAGAATTTACGGCTTGCCAGCGTAATGGCAGGTTGGTTACTACAGGGCGATTTAACAGGTGCTGGCGTTGGTCTTGATATGCCAATTACGGCACTTGACCCGTATGAAGGTCAGGTTCTACAAAGAATTGCTTATCTATATTCTCTTAATACTACTGTAAACGTTAACGTTGTTGCTACAGGTGGTAATTTAGATGCTATTACAGATAATCGCATGATAGCAGGTGCTGTGGAAACACGCACAGCCGCCGAAGGTGGATTTGCATCTGCGGCAAACACACCTAACATATCATCAATTTTAGGTGGTACTTATGACAGAATTAATACAACAGAAAGTGCTTCACCACCTGCATTACCTACTGATACTAATCTACATAGGTTTCCACTGTTTATCTCGCCTGACGTTCCTGGCTCATTTCAAGCTATGGATATTGCAGACTGTGTTGAGTTCTTCATCCAACCAGCAATTGCGCTTATTACAAGTGGAACCGTATCAGCCGCTGCTGGTGGAGCTTATCACATATCTACATCAAACAGTGTCGCTGGCTCTACTTTACAATCAGCAACTCCTGTATTTATTGACACAAGAGCAAATGCCGCCCTCTATACTTCTGGTGGTATCGGTGAAACTTTAGACCAACCTACAACTGTGAGTAACTATTACTTACATAAAATTACACCAACAGGCAACACTCCTGACTTTATGCCAGTGTATTGGGATTATGCTTCTGGCGAAGTAAGAGAAATGTCATTGGCTATATTTGACGCTATATTCGGACCTATGATACAAAACATGGCAGTTAATGGAAGTGGCATTGCGGGGTTTGACACAAAAATAACATATAACGTAAATGGTACTGGCAATACAATGGGTACTGTGATGGCTGACACAAGATTGTCTGGTTCATCAGCTTCTGGTTACACTCAAAGATTCGTAAGTACATCTGATTATCGTACACAAGAGTTTCCAAATGGTACTCCAACAACGAACCAATCTCACACATTAAGAACTACAGTAACAGCAACTTAAGGAATATATTATGGCAGAATTTAGCGGTAGCATCAATACGGCATATTACGTGAACGAAGATTACAGTTTAATCGAAGTTGTGTATACGAACCCTAATGATGAAAAAATCAATTACATGGTTGAAGTAGGGGATAATGCAGATCATAAAGCTTTGATCGAAGAAGGTTATGACCTTGAAACTCTTTTAGAGAGAACTTCTGAATACAAAAGAGTACATGCTGGTGCGCTTGGCGCATTAGTTAACGAACAAGCACAAGCCTTGGCTGAAGAGATGCTAGGCATGAAGCATATGAAAGAATTAAAGGCACAACTTCAAATTGAAAATGAACAATTAGGTGTAGCCCAATTAAAGAACAAAGAGAAAATCGAGAAAACAGAAAAAACTCTTTTAAGTCTTGACCAAGATGTTAAAGTCAAAACAAACAAAATTGACCACGGACTATTTGATTTCATCTTTAGTGTAAATGAAGACAAAGAAGAATTGTTTAAATTTAAGCTTTGGGCATTAGAGCAAGATGTAGTTAAAGCGGCTGATAAGAAGATCAAGTCTTCAATTCGTAAAGCTAAACGCATCACAGAAGCCATGGCAATCTTAGACTCAATTATTTAAATGACATATCAGGTTGTAGCCAGTCACCGTACTGGCTCTTCACTTTTAAATCATTATGCGATAGACCACAATGATGGATTTGGGTTTCATGAGTTGTTTTTAAAACCCGCCAGCACTGAAATACAAAGTTTAAGATTTGCGAGTACAGAGCAGAAGTTCGAGTTTTTAGAATACTACAAAAAACAAGATATTCATTTTTCTATTAAAGTATTTCCGTGTATAGTCATAACTGAAGGATACGAAAGTAGATTGTTGGACTACTTAGATGGGTATAAGATACTTACTATCAATAGAAATCCATTTGATACATTTTTAAGTTACGCATATCAAAATTACACTTATTGGAAAAATTCTCATAGGCTAGTCAAAGACAATAAGTTTATGGAAGTTAGTTTTGAAATTGATTGTAGTTCTATTAGAGAATTCTGTGATGAAATAAAAGCTACTAATAAATTTATCGACAAACTAGATATACACAAGACGTTTGAATACGCAGAATTGACTGTGCCAAATCTGAATAAATACTTCAAAAGCAAGTTTAAACCATTCACATCACCATCTGGTGTAGATTATAAAAATCTTGCTACTAATTATGCAGAAGTGAAAGAGATATTTAATAATGAAATGCATGGTTCCCGAAACAGGGCTTACGATTAACCCTATTGGTGAAATGGTTATATGTTGTGCAGGTGACAACGTAGCGCTTTCTCATATCAAAAATGTAGATGATCTTACTGATTTCTTTAATGGAGAAGTCTATGAAAAGCTACGTTCTGATTTCAAAGCAAAATCGTTTCCAAAACAATGTAATGTTTGTTGGAAGCATTGGGATGCAGGGCGTATTGCTAGGTTTGACTCATATAACAGATTTGACTTTCCAACATATGAAGAAGACTTGGCGTCTGATGTTATTCCTATTAGGTTTCTTGAGATTACTACAAGCAACATATGCAATCAAATGTGTGTATCTTGTTCTGGAAAATATTCTTCTAAGTGGTCGCCATATGAGCAAATGGCTATTGACTCTGGCTTAACGTGGCGCAATGAAAACCACAAGTTCCATACTGAAACATATAAGATGACCAAGGCTGATGTTGATAAGGTTCTCGACATTGTACCTAATTTACAGCACCTGACTATCAAAGGTGGTGAGCCTTTTGCTGATCCCAACAACATCAAGATATTAAAGAAGTTAGCTGAGACTAATCCAAGTTGTCGTGTAGAGATATGCACGAATATGCAACTCGTAACTAACACTGTTATTGAAATATTACATCAAATAAATGAGGTACACATCCAAGCAAGTATTGATGGCGTACACGAAATGTACGATTGGATACGTGGTGGCAACTTTAAAAGAACAGTGAATAACATTAAGCGATACCACGAACACTCTGGTCGTAAGGTTGTTATTGTGTCAACAGTATCTGTATATAATTGGATGCATCTACCAGAACTTATTGATTACTGGAAAGATATTGAGGGTGTGGATAGAATTAGTATGGCTAATCTCGTTACCTTCCCTAAATATTGTAGTCCATGTTACCTAGACGTGCATCACATCGAAGAAGGTAGAAACAAGCTGTTTGATTATCTTAAGGATTGGAATAAAATTTCTGATACTTATTATGAGACAGATAACCTACATTTATCTGGTATGAATAACATATTGAGTGTAGTGCAAGGCGATGATGATATTAAACTAATACAGGATAGAATGATACAATGGATCGACTTTTGTTTAGTCGCTCGTGAAAACAATGAAGACATATATGAATTAGCACCATACTTAGAGGATTACAGATGAGTTGGGATTTCTTTCAAAGCAACAGAACAATACCACAACACCATAAGTTAATAACGTGTTATGCTCCATTTAACCACATGCGAATTCGTAGAAATGGTGAAATGCATCCTTGCTGTTTTACTACAAGTAAAACGAGATGGAAAAAAGATGAGGTTAGTTTAAAAGATTATTGGTTTGGTGAACTAAATCAATCGTACCAAGATGCAATGCTTGGCGGCGATTTGCATAAAGGATGTGAGTTAGTATGTGGTACTAGGATAAAGAATAAAATTCACCCACCTATTAATGAATATGATTGGAATGTTGGGGATGAACGTTTAGAACACGCAATGGATGCCAGTTCTTATCCTAAAATATTCGAGTTTGAAATATCAAATCTGTGTAACATGGCTTGCCCAATGTGTAATGGTGAGTTAAGTTCAAAACACATGTTAGGTCGAGACAAAGATTTAAAAGTATACGATCCAAATGTATTCGACAATAATGAAAACTTAGACCAACTGATAGAACAGTTTAAAGAATTTATCCCACACCTCAAAGAAATTAGATTTGTTGGTGGCGAACCTTTTTCTCATAAGGGTTTGTATAAATTGTGTAGTGAGATTGCTGAAATTAATCCTGATATGAGAGTACAAATTTGTACTAATGGTAGTGTATTCAATAAAAAAGTTTTAAAGATGTGCCAAGAAAACAATTTAAAATTAACAATGTCAGTTGATACAATAATACCAGAAGAATATTCGCAAATACGAATTGGTGGCAATTACGACGAGACATTTGCAAATGTTAAAAAGTTTGCAGAATACTCAAATGAGGTTACAGTGAACGCAACACTAATGTCTATTAACGCTTTAAACATTGATAAGCTAATAGCTTTTGCAAAAGAAAATGGTTTTGGATTCTTTATAAACATTTACTCAAGGAACGGCAGAAGCCACACGCCAGATTGGAGTATAAGCACAATGACAATCGATGATAGGAAAACCTCAATTGGTAGGCTTACTGCTCTATTGGGTGATAAAGACTATGAGATATACCACGAAGAAATTCAAAAGGTTATTGATTTATTATGACACCAGATAATATTATATTCGTAAAACACGGCGATAAGTATAACGCTGGGCATGTAAATAGGCTACACAAACAGCTTAAAGAATACTTTCCTAATGCGGATTACCTGTGCTACACAGATGATCCTGTTGGCGTTAATATTGTCTGTATGCCTGTTTTTACTAAACCAACTCTAAGATTTTGGTGGAACAAACTTGCCATGTTTAGTGAAGACTTTACAGTTGCTGGTGTCGTAGGTAAGTGCCTATTCTTTGATCTTGATATGGATATTAAGGAAGACCCAAGTTCTTTCTTGAAGTGGGATGGGCTAACCATACTCAAAGACTATTGGAAAGACGATCTCTACATGGCTCCACATGCTTATGATGTTCATATAAATAGTTCAGTAATCACATGGACTGCTGGAGAACAGACGCATATATGGGATCACTTTATGTCTAATAAAGATTACTTCATGCGTAAGTATAAAGGCATCGACAGATTTTTAGTCCACGAAGGATTGGAGTTTAATACTTTCGATCATGGGCTTGTAAACAGTGTTGCTAATGAATTTAGAAATGCACCAATTGATATGTATAATGGAATGAAATATGAGCTACCTAGAAACAATCTATAAAAATGCATTAAACGCATGTGAAGATATTTACAGAGAATCGCAATACAATAAAGACGTAGATTTGTATAGAAGCTACGACATTATGAACTCTGTCAACGAAACGCAGTTGAAAAGCAAGCAGTGGCTAGTTGATACGCTAGTGCCTTTCCTTACAGATGAGCAATTCGAATGGTGTCCTCTACAGGATATTATTATTCTTGGTGGGTGGTACGGCATGAATGGCATGTTACTTCGCCAAAAGATAGACAACGATATTAATATTTGGAATGTCGATACAGATCAATGGTGTGAACATTACACAAACATGCTACAAGATGGCAACGATGACTATAAAAACAACCATTCGATCACTGACGATGCCTTAGACTACTTTTTCACAAGGGCTGATGCATACCAACTTATTATCAATACAAGTTGTGAGCATATGGAACCAGATGATATACGATTGATGCTTGGCGCGAAAACGCGCGAGACTATGATTTGTTTTCAAAGCAATAATTATCATTCTATCCAAAGCCATATCAATACACACAATAGCTTAGATGAGTTTGTCGAGTCGTTAGACTTGGCTGGTGTTTTGTGGAAAGGTGAGAAGAAAGTAAATGAGGAATGCGATAGGTATATGGTGATAGGCGTATGAAAAGAGTTATTTTTACGACATATGACGATATTGAAAAAGAACAAGATCAATGGGGAACAAACCATTACGCTACTGAGTCTATTAAAACGTATTTTGATAAACTAATCGCAAACAAAGAAGAATACGCTAACAGTCTAATTAACGTTGAGTTTAAATTTTACCATAACACAATGAAAGACTTTAATATTGATGCTGACTTAGAATTTACAAAGACTAATCTATACAAACACCATATCATGGCAGAGTTAGCTGATGATTACGATGAGGTTATGTATGTAGATATGGATGTTGTATTCAACACAGAAAAGAACGTGTTTGACGAATTAGACTTGAGCGAAGGCATTCACATCCAAGTGCAAACAGATGAGGTCACGAACAAAGACATTGAAGGTGTCATGTTTGAAAATATCGGTAGTCGTAGCCCTACACTAAAGTATCACATCACGAAAGATTTGTTGGGTGGTGGAGACAATCATGTAATGAACACTGGCATTATGATAGCCAAGTCAGAGCATATCAAACAGATTAAGTTTATGGAAAGATTGCCAAGTATCATTGAAAAAGTTGATGATCTTAAACGCAATGGCATTTCTGATGATCAATATAAATTTTTAAGAATGTATTACTATCCAAACAATGAATCTATATTTTCGTATATTATGGAGAGTGAAGCCATTCCATATGTTATTATGGAAGATAGATGGCATACACTTGTTGGCAAAGACCCCTCTGATTTAGATTGGGACAACATTGAGATAGCACACTTCATTAGCAAGAAGTTTAATATGTTTTTTAAAGACAAGACAAAGCTGATATATTCTATCTACATTGAAATACCCGACGAACGCTTAGACAATCCACGTGGACCTAACGATGATCCTGTCAATAAGAGTAAGCGAACACAAGAAAGATTGGCAGAATATAAAGATAAGTTGTATAATAACCATCTTGAATACGCACACAATCACGAAGCGACTTACATCCACTTTACGAGAGACAACCAATACGAAGAGTTTCGTGCTAGGTTCCCTGATCTATCAGAGTACGATGTAATCAATCTATATAAAGTATATCTATTAGATTACCTGACGCATCAGTATGATCTGGTATTGTATGTAGATTTTGATGTTGTGTTTGTGTCTGATCATGATGTGTTTGGTTACCTTAGAGGCGAACATCTATTTTGCTGTTATGCAACGAACGCTAAAGATGCTGGCGTAAATCTGTGGGATGCAAGGTATCTAAAAGCTTATGACAAAGACTTTAGATCGCCAGAAGCAAAGTATTGGAATTCACATGCCATGTTATCTGAACAAGATGTAGACCCTGATAATTATGTTTTTAACACAGGTATCATGATGGCTAGTAGAGAAGTTATGGAAAAACTAGGGTACTTTTCTGACATAAGCGAGACTATCGCTATGATGAAAGAACTCAAGGAAGACTCTATCTATCCACCTCAAGTACAAGCGTCTTTTGGTTACGATAACGAAACAATAATGTCATACAAAGTTAAAATGAATAACGTGCCTGTCCAAAGGCTATCTGATACATGGCATTTTAAGCATGTTGAGCAACCACTCGCCGCTTACACTAAGGGTACAGAAGAATACAAAACAAGCAAGTACACTCTTAACGCAGAAATAACTAAGCACAACAGCGTAATGGTTCACATGATTTCTAAGAACTTTGGATTACTTTTTTGAAGCCTTTTCAGCATCTTCTCGTTCGATTACACCCTTGAGTTCAGCAATGAGTTCTTCTGCTAACTCAACCTGTCTTAAGGTAATTCTGTGTGGAGTGTTAGGAAACAAAAACGGAATAAACGCATGAGTGTATCCAGTAATTGCATTGACCAAGCCAAAGGTACTTAGTTTTATAGCAAACCACATGTGTTGGAAATATCCAGAACGAACTTCTTCTAAGTGTTCAGTATTAATCAAATAGCCATATCGGCCTAAGTTACCAAATTTCATTTGTGATGCTCGAATGTTGTGTCTACTAAACTTGCCAATTTCTTTGCCGCATTCATAGATGATGCTTCAAGAGCAAATGGTAAGATAGCATGAATTGTACTTGTCACGAATACTGCTAATGACCAAAATACCATGTGTGATCCAATTTTAAGATGACCGAAGTATCCTGTGTCTGCCTTTTCGCAATGTGCTGTAAGTGTAGTCATTTTGTTCTCCTTATATGATGTTACTACCTATTTATAATTCAATACCCAACAATTCCCAAAGCTGTCTCTGGTCTTACTCGAATATCCATGTAGTTAAACCAATCCGTGGTTCCTGTCTTTACGTGGTGATGATCTAATTGACTTTTTAAATGTTCTGTATCAAATGCACTCCAAAGAATACCTTTTTCATCTCGTGTGTATGATACATCCCCACCATCAAAGTTTAAATCATAATACTTGTCTCGAAATTTATCTAGGAATGTGTTGTTAGTTGGGTCTATGTAAGTGAATACAATCCTGTTCGTATATTTCGAAAGATGTCTAATGCAGTACAAAGCTTCATCTAATATGTGATGGGTAAACACACTATTCGCAAATACTATATCGTGCCATGGTATTTTTGGGAACGGCTCGTGAGCATTTCCGTTTGGGTTATAATAAGAGTGGTGTCTGTTCCAATGGATTGACTTCACGTTATTTGGTAAGGCATCTAATCCTTCTTTGCTAATATCCAAGCACGTATACTTTTTAACATTAATTTCACCATCTAACAAGTTTCCCCTGTTACCACCAAAGTCTAGTACACTTTGCCAACTGTAATCAGGCACACACTGCTTAAATATAGCATATGTATTTGTTTTCCTAAACTTCATTTCTTGTTCCACAAAACTATTATCATGATAACCTCACGATAAATTGGGATCATACACCCCACAAATCTTGTTGCTTTATCGCATTTTTTCCACACAAGTGATGGTGGATACTTTTCTGTCAACATGAAAGCTACAATAGTCACTAGTATATATTGAATTATGAATAGTTCTATCATGGCAATATATCCGCAACTAAATGAATACGATCAATATCACTTGCATTTAATGCCGTGTGGTTACCCTTATCAGTATGAGCAAACGTCCAAAGTTCTAGTGGCAAATGCTTTACTTCGTCTTCAATGATCATAAGACAAGCTTCATCTGTTTGTATTGGGTAATGCAATCTTGGGATTGGATCGATATGCCAATTCATACAAGTGTATGGTTTTGATTTTAATAGACGAACTCTGCCAATTTCATATTCAGTTTCCATAGCTTTATACATAGCTTCGAATACTGTACCTTTAAAAACATCACACAACTCCCAGTCATATACTGACTTTGGAGACATTGGTATTCTAACATCTCCCTGTGGTGTAAGCCTGATGAAGAAGTCTGACTTACCTTTATCTGCGAAGTAACCAGCGCCAAAGCTGTAATCATCCGTATAGTCGGGTGCGGCGTTCAGACATATCTGTTGGGCGCTGTGTGGATTGGATGGTTGGAACCATTCTAAATTTAAGCTGTCTAATTCTTCTAGCAGACCTTTAAACTGGGGCAACTTTATGTTATCATAATAAGTCAATGTTGAACATCTCACTTTCTTTGCCTTCAATCGCTTTCAATACTTCATCGTAACTCTTGTCGAATATCGCTAGTTTGAGGAATATCCTATCATCATTTGAGAAGACGCTGTGCATCTGTTGTACGTTTAGTAAAGCACATTCATAGTAAACATCAATGTCTTCATCCCACGTAATAGGTCCCGATCCATTTAAAATTATATTTATAGCAGTGGCTGTTCCGTGATCACGATGAGCCGCTAAATGACTACCAGCTTCTTGGTGATAATATCGTGGGAATACTTCACACCCAACAATAGATGCTACTTGCCATGCAACCTCGTTAGCAACTTCACAGTCTTCAACATCATCAAATCTAATCACTTGTAACATTTCAAGTGTCTTCGTTTCCGTTTCGTTAGAGGCAGTAAATGCTTTAGATTTATCTTTATGCTCGTGGTATTCTGTTATCAAAGCATCTTTCAGTTCTTGAGTAACTGGTAGATTTTTCATATATTTTATGTTGGGTTCTTTCTCATCAACACCCAAGAACTTCACAACCTTTGAATAGTAACTCTTTTGCAGATATTGACGCGCCCTTCTTTTAATCATAGGGTTAGTGAACAACTCTGTGAACGTCATTTTACGTAGCTCTTCGAATCCAAATCCAAGACATTGGTAGAACATCAAGAAAAATGTGGACACTTTTATCTCATCAAAATATCCTTCTTGCAAGTCTTTTACGTACTCAACAACCTCATCACTTGTCCAGTATTGGTTAGACCACTTGTTTTCCATATTAGATTGACGATCAATGGTATAACCAAAGTAATCTGATCTTTTGGATAATTCGGATGCAGTACCAAGTTCAAGAGGGCTAAAAGAATAAGCATCAAACAAATCCTTTCTTTCAAACAATTCCTTAGTCCATTCATCCATTGTTTCTCTATTGTCGTGTGGCAATCCAGCAATGAAACTTCCATACACACTTAACGATCCACCGAATACTTCTTTTGACTTTTCAATCGTTTCAAACACTTTCTCTTTTGGACAGCCTTTGCCAATTGATTTAGCTGACTCATAATTAAGAGATTCGACACCAAGAAACCACGCGCATACATTAATTCTTTTAAGTAAATCTAACTGTTGTGGGAATGCCGCTATAAGATCGATGCGAATGAAAGAAGAGAACTGCAACTTGACTGGAAGGTTCAGTTCTTCTATAGCCTCAGCAATAGCCTCTAGTTTTACTGTTTGTTCGTTAAACGTGTCATCAATAATAACGTACTTCGTAGTACCATACAGATCATAGTTCTGCTGTAGTTCAGCCTTAATGCATTCTTTATTCCTAAGAAAAGAATTGTCACCTTTCTTTTTACCTATAAGGGGATATGCACAGAACTTACATTTGAATATACAACCCCTACCAAACTCAATGCCCATAGCATCTTCAGCATTCCAAAAATCTTCTGGGACGTAGTTTACTCTTTCGTTTCTAAAATCAAACAACGCACCTTTCTGGTCAAAATCAATAACGTATGGGTAGTCTCCATATTCCTTGTTGTATTTAAGTTCTATTCCATTCTTGAGATGTTCTGTGATGTGAAGTGCTGGTGCTTCGCCCATGCCAACAACAAAGTAATCCACACTTTCGCGTACTTCAGATGCGCGATAATAGGTCATCATACCACCATATACTGTCTTGACACCCTTCGAACGGATGTAGTCAGTCATATCTTTTACTTCTTCATCACTGATAGGCCAACGCCAAAGAATGTTTTGCCTTGCACTATCACGAGTGTGGCGCTTGTTATAAACATCCTTACTCTTTCGCATGAATAGAGAAGAACTAAACCCAACCCATAATGTGTTGTCACCAATTAGTTTGTCAAGGATTTCGTTTATGTTTCCTTTTTGCATGAAGTGGGTAAAGTTGTTCAATACAAATACTGAGTAGCCTTGATTTCTTAAATAGGACGCAATTTTATAACCACCAACAGCACGAGCCACGTTGAATACAGGGTCACTCCCCTCAGTCATAATGATAATGTCGTATGTCATTCTATCCCTTACGCGGTCTATTAAAGTCTACTGTAGTTCCATCTCTACCTTTGTAAAAGAATATGCCATGTTTAGCGTCGAATGAAACTTTATCTTTAGTATCGTACCAATCGTCAAACACACATATATCACCTTCGACAAGCAAGTTGCCATCTCCAACAGAAATCCAACTACAATTAATTATGTCCCCAAGAATAGTAGTGTTGGGTGGTGTAATTGATTTTGCATATTCTACTTCAGCCATGTTAGTAAACCTATGCATAATTGCATTAGGTCCTATTTCAGTCATGCCCCATATAAGTATAACTTCACACCCTCTTCCAACAAACGCTTCTATTATATCATATGTAACAGGCTCTGATCCAACTAGAAAAATGTGTCCCTCAAGATCAAGAGTTTTAAATGTTTTAGTCTTCATAACAGCCTTGGCTTGTTTTGGGGTCAAGTGGCTGTGTGTGTATTTAGCTACATTCCTAACATAATCGTATGGATTAAACCTAACGAGATCAACTGTCGCACCTACGGAGAGAGCGGGTATTGTTTGTGCAAATAACCCCCCTGCCTTTTCTGGGCTTAAACATGTGTATATTACACTCGAATTGGTTATACGTTGTACATAACAAGCGTTCTTTGCATCTATTGCTATCTTTGATGGTGTTTGTTCAATTGCTTTTGGTTCACCACTTGTGCCTGACGTGTAAATGATCTTTCCATTTTCAATCACATCATCGAAGTAATTATTGTCATACTTATCATAAAACTGTCTAATCATCGAAGTAACCAAACTCGAATTCTTTGTCTACATATCTTAACACATGATGACCCATGAACCTTTCGGTAATTGTTTTGAACATTTCATCATCTTGATTTGCAACATATCTTTTCAAAACATTTGTCTGTTCGATACGTTTACTTGACGTCTCTTTAGCCCAATCCCAAAACTCATTTTCGTATATAGAACCACCATGGTAGATCAGGTTGATTAAATCTTCTACTGCACGATAGTTTAGGATACATAGTTCGTTAGCTTTATCTTGGGTAATTTCTCCACGTATGTATTGAGAATGAATTTCGGCATTCTTGACTGTCATGTAAAGAGAGTTTGCACTCATTGGTTCAAAGAACACTGCTCGGTTCCCACTCTTTAGTATTTTGCCATCAATCGTTTTCTTACAATAATATGGTTTTAAATCAAATGTTCTAAAATTACTCCTATCATCATCTGATGCTTCCGTGATGCGAATAAGTTCATCTTCTGCTTCTTTACGTGTGCAAAACTCATTATTGTATAGGAAACCATGGGATGTTCTGTGTTGTAGTGGGATAACAAACATCCAACCATACTTGTGGGCAACGTGTTTAGTAAAGCCAAAATCAGATGGGGTTGGATCATCGTAAACTAATGCAGAGTTTAAAACAAGGTTACACTCTTCGTAATCAGAGAAATTTGTTGGTCTGCCACGACAATCAATTACATAATCATATTCTGTCAAGTCTTTATATTCTACGTTAGCATCAACACGTCTATAATTAGAGTACATCTTTTGTAATCTCTTCAATCCCATTTCGGCAAAATCACGAGCATCAAAGTGAATAGCATGATAACCAGATTGGAATGGAAATATGATTTCTTTTTCGCGCCAATCAATATACTGCGTACCATACTTAGTCGTGCTGTTGAGTTCTTTTGCTTCTGTTGCGAATATGAAATCAAATGCTTGACCAATTGCAAACGTCACTTCAGACGTGGTACTTTCTCCAACCCCAAGAATGGGTTTGTTGCTATCGTAGATGTGAGTTACCTCGCAGTCAATGCCTCTGTTCTTAAAGTCTTTTAGTATACAACCAGTAGTTAAGATGCCTGCACTACCAGCACCAAGTATTGCAATCTTCATTCGTCACCCCTAACTTCAAAATATCTATCAGCATTTAATAACCAAATATTCTGATCTACCCCAAACACTTCTTCAGTGCTTACTAGGTCTACCAAACCATTTCTTTCGAGAATGTAATATAGCTTATTAAGTCTTCCCATCTTGCCACTTGCATCGTTATTTATGTTGGTTGTAATGTATATTGGATCGTTAGTAGCATATATGACCTTTGGAAGATGGTAGTAGAACATCCAACAGTTCATATGGTTTTTGCTCAAACCCTTTGGTCTTGAGTATAATTGACATCCTCTATATAAAGCCCTAACGCCATCTCTAAATTGATGTACACCAGATATGCCTACCATCTTGCCATCAACTGATGTCTCGAACCACACGCCACCATCGTCAAGAGTCTTTTGGAAATTCATGACTTCTAACGAGTTGTTGTTTTTATAACCAAGTTTGTCACATTCTTCTATAAAAGTTAGAAGTTGGGGTGTCACTTCGTGTAGTTGATTAGTGCGTATCATGAGAACTTGAATTCTAAATCTTTGTATACGGTAGTTGACCCAAACATCGCTGGTAATAGTTCTGGCTCTTTCGTAATCTCAAAATTGTCAAACCTATCAAGCAAGCTATTAATTATCATTTCAAGAAAGTGCTTGACAAGGAAGTCGCCAGTACAGTGGTGAGGTCCGTAAGCAAGGGTTACTGGAAGTGGTTCGTCATCTCGTTCAAGACTAAACTCTAGGGGATTTTTAAAGTATTTGGGGTCACGGTTTGCTCCATATGTATACAAAAGAATTCTACCATTTGCATCAAACTTGTATCCATGGTAATCTATGTCTTCTGTGATATCACGTATGCCACCCTTTAGTGGGGCGAGACGCATACTTTCTCTTGCAAACTTTGAGACAAGTGTTCTATCTGCTTTAATTCTCTTGACAATATCAGGATACTTGGCAAGGTTCATAGCTAGGTTCTGGTACATACTCAGAGCAAAGGTTGGAATTACAACAGTCCATAAGCTTTGGATAAACATATATCCCATCCTACGTGGGTTGTCATTGTATATCCATTGCTTGTCACTCAAGTTCTTCGTCATATTAATCATTGTATCGTCATCAACACCCTCAAGATGATAATAGCTAATAGCTTCATCTACGATACGTGCAAACATATTATAGAACTCAGTAGTTTCGGCAACTGGCTTATCGTAGTCAAAGTCTGGGTTGAAATTAGAGAAGACACCCCCAGGGCGCATCCACTCGTGAAAGCCATCCTTAACATAATCCTCTGACACATCTAGTTCTGCCCAAGGAAATTCTATAGTCTGTATCTGAGTGTCGGTAACAATCCTACCGATGACGTCATAAGACACGAATGGTTTGTTCTTTTCTATCTTATCGAACCATTTGTCTATATTTGACTTCAGCGCGTCAATCATAAAGCCAGAACGTCTTTTCGCCCAATTAAGGCTTTCCTTCTTCGCAAGATGATGATGCGGACCTTCTCTTAGTGTCAATGCATAACCTGCTCTCCAAATACCACCAAGTGGTGTTGGGTCAAAAGGTGCTGGTGATGTCTTAGCTAAGCTGAATTCTTCATTCATCTTTGAGGCTTCTTTGAGCCTATCCATTGAGAAGATTATCCAGTGTTTGTATATTGGATGCCAAAAGAAACCTCTTGGTTCGTTTTCGAAACAAAAAGTAGTGTGTTCATCCATGTTATACAGGAAATCGGGATTAACGATTTCAAAATCATTTTTTCTCATAATATACTCTAATTGTTAGAGGTCGGCAGTCTCTGGTGTAAATGAAATAGTCCAACCATCTGAAATCAAAGATGCCTTTGCAGAAGCAGAAACATTAGCCATAAGAGTAGTGTATTGAGAAGCGGCTTCATCTGTCCAGTTTGTTACAATAGTATGTGTCCCTGAGTCTACCGACGTAGTTGTTGTTCTACCACCATTTGTAGTTTGCTCATTGAGAAAAGATAATACATCAGAAGGCAGATAACTAGCAATATGAGAAAGAGCCTCATCTGTAGTGATATCTGTTGGTGGTGTGAAAGTAACTGTTTGTTGTACCATATTTAATCTCCTTTTGTCTATTTATACGTTATCCCAGAAACTCTTCTTCTTTCTACCATGTACGATTAAATGCAACCTATCTTCGTTAGAGTTGTTCTCAACCCAATGTGGGTAATGCACATTAAGGACAAATGATGCCCCAGAGTGATAAGGAACTTCTTTCCCATCTAATATGAACTTACTTCCTTTTGGATATGTTATTGACATATTAAGAGTGTCAAGCCAATTGTGTTCTGGTACATCTCTATGTTCAGCAATCATACCACCAGACTTTATAAGCAGAAACCTACAATCATCTATTTTATCATATGGTAATGACTTAATAAAATCTGTAGTCTTAGGACATTTCAATCCTACTTCTGTGATATTATCTTTTAAGAACAAAGATACAGCAAACCAGTCTTTATGACCATCTTGTGGTCTATTGATTGTTAATGTTTCTTTGACTGATAAGTATTCTTGTTCTATATCATGACAAGGAACATTAAAGTTCATTTTAACCCAAGGGACGTCACTGCTTCTATAATACATAATTTACCTTAATTAGAATCTTATTGTATATCATAAGGGATAACCCTATTATACATGACTTAGAAAGTTTGTCAAGCAAAAAGTAACTGTTGACAACAAGTATTTATAGTGTAGAATAGTGTTTATGAATGCTTATGATGTAATGATACAAAAGATAGTTCGCAATGCAATCTACACAATTCGTCGTAGAGGCATGGAGTGCGAACCAGAACAGATCGAACCAATGGAGTACGATGCACTTCCTATGGGCAATGGTCTGGAACATCGTGGCTTCCTCAAAACTAAAGATGCATACATGTTTAAAGACTTGTTAGCACTAGAACTTACCATCCAATATATTGCATACCAAAAGAAGCACGATGATGATCGTATCAACGAACCACGTGTTAGTTTGAGAAAAGATGGTTTAGAAATACTTTTTTATACTCAAGGGGGTTGACAAGCCCGAATCAATATGACATACAGTATAGGTAACAACACGAAAGAAATAAAATGACACTTAATGAATTATGCGACCAGTACGATGATTTTCTTTTTGAAAACGATTTGCCTCCTATGAGTGCTGATGAGCTTTTGTTTGAACATGATCTTACACCAGAACAGTGTGATTATCTGGAACAGTTTATTGAATCATGGCATGTAGCAGAAAAGGAAGCCGCATAATGGGCAAACGTGGTGAACTAAAAGACATGGATGGCTTTGAAGAAGGTGTACGTCAAAGTGCTGTTCAGTACAATGTTGTTTTGTTTCAGCCAAGAAAACCATCACTCGTTAGTGGCACTTTCAAAGATTTAGGGGAAGCCCAAACATATAGTAGAGATATGTTATCAGAACAAACAAAAGTTCGCAGTGCAATGATTTATGCAATAGATGAGTCTGATCACCATGCATTAGTTGGTACTATTACTCGTAATATGAAATGGAACTTAGTAATACCAGAGGCGCACAAATAAGTCTTGACACCATCGAATCAATATGGCATAAAGTATGTATAAGTTATCTAAACAGAAGGAAATCAAAATGGATATTCAATCAGCAACACAAGTCGCAGAAACTATGCGTCGATTAGTACGCCGTTCTGCAAATTTTGGCAAAAGCCGTGAAGATATTCTTGATGAGATCATGATGATCGCAGAAGATTATGAAGGATTGGCAGATCGAATGGATCAGTCAATGGCGCAAGAATGTGAGGTAGCATGATACACAAATATCATATGAACCGCTTTGTTACTAAAGAACAGATGCAAGAACTCTGGGACGAAGCAAAGGTTGCTGAAAAGAACAATGATGTCGAAACCTTAGATATGTTAGATTTAATTTTTGAGAAAATTGATTTGGGCAAAATTCTGGTTCCTGCGTAATATAAATAAAGTTTCTAAAGGGGCTGTTCTGGCCTCTTTTTTTTATGTGAGCGACAGGGTAAAGCTGTCAAGCAAAAGGAGAAACAAATGGACGCACTCACTATATGGATGGTGGTAGGATTTATATTCGCCGCTTATGCCGTAATTGCAAATGATTCAGTACAAACATTAGGTACATGGATCGCATCAAACAATGAAAAGTTTCATTGGAGAACAATGTGGATAGCCGCATCGGCTGTTCTAATCTATACATTATGGTATGGATGGTACATGAATGGTGGAGACATCAGTTATGGACGATTAAACAAAATTCCATTTCAAGAAGTAAAATGGTATCACGCACTAGCACCCGCAGTTCTGTTGGGGCTAACACGTTTCGGCGTACCAGTATCAACATCATTCCTAGTTCTATCAGCATTCGCTAGTACATTTGTACTAGAAAAGATGTTGATGAAGTCAATGATGGGTTATGCAGTTGCGGCTGTGGCGGCATACGTCATATGGCTCGTAGTAAGCCGCCTGTTGGACGAAGCGAAGCCTGTTAAAGAAAACCATAAAACGGCATGGAGAGTGGCTCAGTGGGTCACTACAGGCTTCCTGTGGTTCACTTGGTTATCGCACGATATGGCTAACATCGCGGTGTTTTTACCACGTCAGTTAGACGTACCATTAATGCTTATGATCACAGCAGTATTTGTGATTGGGCTTGGCTTCATGTTTCGTGAAGGTGGTGGTAAGATTCAACAGATTGTAGTCGAGAAACATAACACTCGCTACGTTCGATCTGCTACAATCATCGATCTGGTGTATTGGTTGATCCTATACTTCTTTAAGGAACTGAATGATATTCCAATGTCAACGACTTGGGTATTTGTAGGATTGCTTTGTGGGCGTGAATTGGCTATGGCTAGTTACACAGGCAAGGCAAAATTTAAGACAGTCTTCCCACTGATTGGGCGAGACTTTATGAAGATGATGGTGGGTCTTGGCGCATCCTTGGGTATCGTGCTACTTATCCATTACATCTTAGTACCAAACGGATTTTAATTGAAAGGACTATATTATGAGTAGCTACGAAATTGTTTTGATAATACATATCTTGGCAGTAATATCATGGATGGCAGGGCTGTTCTATTTGCCAAGAGTAATGGTGTATCATTCCCAAGAGACGAAACCTGGGGATGATATGGATAAAGTTTTCCAAACAATGGAAGTAAAACTGTTAAGAGCAATAATGATGCCAGCAATGTTTGCCACATTATTCTCTGGTATTGCTTTGATTGGTTTGGGATACGTTGATTGGTCACTCACGTGGCCTTATGTAAAGCTTGTGAGTGTATTCTTGATGTTTGGCTTTCATGGCTTCTTGAGTAAACAGCGTAAGAACTTTATCAAAGGTGAGAATATCCCATCACCAAAGAAGATGCGGATATTAAATGAAGTACCTACGATCTTGTTGATCATTATCGTGGCGTCAGTAATTCTTAAATATTAAGGAGATATATAATGGCTTACAAATTAGTAGTTGAGAGTAATTATGAAACATACGTCAGAAAACGTGGTAAAAATAAGCAAGCACTTGAAGATTTAGCGCTTAAGTTGTCGATGAAGAAACCACATGCCAAATTCTATGTCGTTAAGGACACTATGAAAATCTGACAAATATGTCACACAAAAATAACTAATTAGGCTGGATGATTGACATCTGGCCTTTTTAATGATATATACTATATGTGAACGTTGAAGTGACGTAAATACGGATCGGACTTGGGGGCAGTACCCAACGCCTCCACCACAAGCACATTACGCCTTACTGCAATAAGGTGTTTTTGCAGAGACACAGACCTCACGAGGGTTGAAGATGATGTGCTTTTGATGGGGGCGAACTAGGATCGACGGACGGAATAGCTGAGTGGAGTTCATCGGGTGATCGCGTATAGATCAATTAAACTAAATGCAAATGAAAATTTCGCACCATCTGGATTTGCCTTAGCGGCATAATCACAGGGGGTTGGCGACTTACCTAGCAACAGAAAAGTCGTACTTAAAACAATTATAAAGGAAAAGATGTAATGAATAGACTATTAACAACAACAGCAGTGATGGTACTGCTAACGGGAACTGCACATGCAGACCAAACTTTGATTTCACCAGCAGCACCACTAGTAACTGGCTCAATCGAAACTGTAATCGCAGAAACTGGAACAACTGATAAGTACGGAGCAACTACATCTTTTGATCTCGACGTTAACACACCAGACGGTATTGTGACTGGCGGCATTTCTTTTAAAGCAACTCCAAGTACATCAGTATCTGTTGATGAATGGAATATTGCTACAACTGTAGGCGCGGCAACGTTGTCTTTTGGTGACCAAGGTAACATCTGGTTCGATACAGAAAGTGCCGCAGTAAACGGTACAATCGAAGAGCCAACGATGGCTAAAGAGAGCTTGCAAGTATCAGCAATGGGTGCAACTGTTGCACTTGGTTTTGATGCAATCGCCACAGACGTCACAGATTTGGAAAACGTCCAAGTAGGATATGGTTTTGACGCAAGCATTCTTAGTGTTGCAACCGTAGCTGACTATAACGTAGACTCAAAAGAGTGGGTTCTTGCGGGTCGTGCAGACACAGCAGGTATGCTTGAAGGTGTACGTCTTGGTGGTGCAGTATCATACGGTTCGCTAAGTGAGAAAACAAACTTCGAAGCAGATGCTACTGTAATGGGGATCACTGGTTACTTGAACGGTGACACAGATGACCTAACGCAAAACGTTGGTGCATCATACATCATGGGTGAAGTATTGACAGTAGAAGGCGCAGTAAACTATAACTTGAATACAGAAGTGGTTGCACCATCTGTAACGTTGTCTTTCGACTTCTAAGATACGCTACGCAGTAAAAACTGCAAATTTACGCTTAAACGTAAACTAAAGGGGTTGCTAGTTAATACAGCAACCCTTTTTTGTTTCTTTGTATAAATACAAGAAAGCAGTGCAAAGAGAGGTATATTATGACAAATAAACTAAAACAACTCACATGGGCGCATCACCAAGCGGCTGAACGTCGAAAGTTCGCAAAGCAATTAATCAGTGGTGGCATTGATCCTTTCGTATATTACAAATTTCTAAACTGCCAGTATCTCGTATACAAGATGCTCGAAGAACTTGTAATCATTCCACCCAATCTAACAACAATCTATAGAGCGCCTCGTATCCTACAGGATATCGAAGAGCTTAGCGAAATATATGGCTTTGATGATATTGACCATTACCCCAAATCAGTCGGTAAATGTATGACGCATATGCAAGGTCTTGCAGACGCAGACAATAATGACGGTCTACTATCACATATGTACGTTCGTCACTTTGGTGAATTACATGGTGGGCAGATAATCAAAGCCAAGACCCCAGGTAAGGGTATCATGTACGAATTTGAAGGTGACACTAAGGTTCTTATCGAAGAATTTAGGAAGCTTCTCCACGATGGTATGGAAGAAGAAGCCAAGCGTTGCTTTGACTTCGCTTCAGAATTATTTGATGAGCTATCAAAATAGTTGACAAATCGGAGTTTTTGTTATACAATAAATCTATTATAAACCACATAAGGAGTGTCCAAGATGCAAGATCAAGCATTAGAAGAAATTAACCTTAAACCAAAGCCGAAGGCTGAACGACTTGCCAAAGATGTTGCGGCAAGGAAGCGTCGAAAAGAAGCTAAAGGTATTATAGAAACTCGAACGACTAATGAGTATAATAGACTACGTAGGGAACGTAAAAAGAAATAATGTTATTTAAATTTAAAAAAAATACAATAACAGTAGACGCTTTTACTGATCAGGAAAATGTTGCCAAGACGCCAATTGCTTCTAGCACAAAATATGTTCCTGATTGGTTTAAGTCTATGAAGCCTACCAAGGCGTATGCCCAAGATGGGATGGTGGTTGTCTCTAGTACATTCAAGAAGTGTCCTGGAATGATCGACAATCTAAAGCACAGCTTCACTATCCCAGCATGGTCTGACTTCATTGTCAAGGCTACAGATAATGGCATCGTCAAACAGTTCCCTCATTCTGAATTTGATTATGGGGCGCAATATCACAATGACCCCGAAACATCACCTATTGGAGCATTCGCACCAAAAGTGCATGTTAAGATTTTGTCGCCGTGGTATCTCAAGGAAAAGTCAGGCGTAAACTTTTATCAGTCACAGGCGTTCTGGTCATTCAACGCAACCAATTCTACTATATTGATACCACCGGGTGTTGTTAATTATAAGCACCAACACAGTACACATATCAACATGTTCATAACTAAAGATTTGCAATGTGATTTTGAACGTGGTGACGCATTAATGTATTTGCACCCAATGTCTGAGGACAAAGTTGTTATCAAAACACATGTAGTAGATACAAATGAATACAACAAGATCAAAGGGTCTACATATTACCCCAAGTTCACAAATGGGTATAGGGAGATGATGGAATGAGTTTTTCGTTATGGGGGCGTTTGGATAATTACGCTGATGATTTGACTAAGCGTTTCGACAAATCTTTTGTGAGATACGACAACCCTAAGTACACTGAAAACATGAAGTTCGAAGGTTGGACAGACACGTTTTGGCATTCAGATAAGATCGGTAAGTGCCATCTAAAAACAATTCAACCAAAAGATGTTAAGTCTTTGTGGTTGATGCACATCAACATTTTTCCTAAAGAGGGCATTGAACTTCCAATCTTGGGCTTTGATATCGTAGCAGGACCCAAAAAGATCACTGGATCGTTTATGGACTTCTCACCATTACATGGGTATGGGCATCCATACAACGAATATATGAAACAAGCCATCTTAGGATTAGAATGGATTAAACCACGTGAGTTACCAGATTGGGCTAAAGAAATATTCTCAGATGATATGATTGCTGTTGGCAACATACGAGAGGGGCATGAGTTGGATCAGTTCATCTCAGTCACATCTCAACTAGTGACATATTACTTGAAGAACTTGGAAGAACAGGCAGTTGTATCAAACCGTGATACACTTCCTATACTGAATAAATACTGCTCAAACCAAAAGCTAAATCCTCATTTGCACAGGTCAATTTTGGCTATGGGCATCAGTGAAGAAGACAAGGAATCTTACGTAAACAACGTACTCTTCGAGGAAAAATAACTTGACAATTAGTGGGTGTTGTGGTAATATGTCTATATGTAAAGGTATAGATTACATAACGTTTAATAATCATGCATTTAAGATAACTGTACACTACTGCGAAGGCTGTGGACAGGTAAAGGCAACCTCTAACATTAAGGAAAGTAACATGGCAGGTGATAATATTATTGTAGAAAAGGCAGGGCAAACGCTCAGAGCCGAATATTTCAAAACTGAAAACGGATCGGGCATTCGTTGTTTTATTAATGAAGAGTTCATCCAAGAAGAAATCTACGAAGGTAAGTCGATTCATTGGGCAGAGAGTGCGGCATCTAATTGGACGTCGGGTGTCAAGACACTGAATGGATAAACAACAGCCTACGATCAACCCAAGAACACCTGAGAAGGTTCATCACGAGATATCAAATATGTTATCTAATGGCGTCAATTATATTGATGCTCTAATTGAATATGCACGTCAGAACGACTTAGAAATAGAAGCAGTCGCTGACATAGTTAAGAAGTCCTCAATCCTAAAAGAAAAGGTAAGAACTGAGGCAGTGAAAATGAAAATGGTGGTTAAAGATGAAAGAGACATCACGGAGTTATGTGACTAAAGAATCGTTTGAGACATATCGTATGTACCAAGCAATGCATAGACACTTCAACGTTGACAAATTTGATTTCCATAGGTACAGAGGGAAAACGAATGTTAAGGTAGAAAGCTTCAGAACAAGGAATGACGTATATTCATTCTATAGGTTGTCGCAAGAAGATAATGTACAAGAACTCATATTGGCAAATCTTATCCACAACAAGAAGGCGTGGGTAAGAGATATTGTTTCAGATGAAGGCAAGCAACGCTATTTAGAATGGCGGCGTAAGAAAGAATCTTTGACGAGAGTGGTAAAGGATGATCTGAACCAACTAAATGATGATTGGCAATCCAACTTCGTTTCAGTTAAAGGTCAGCATCCTATTATCATATCATTATTATTACAGAAGCAAATAACGTTGGAGACATTTACAATTCTCACTCACGTAGCAAATATTTTTGCGTATTGGGAGACGAATTTACTTGACAAAATCGTTGCTTATGATATAATTAAACAATCAAGAAAATACAGACCTTTCTTGAATATTGATGAAAAAAAGTTCAAGAAAGTCATTCGAGAACACTTTTTCTGATATAAATAAGCAGTGGACTTAGTTCACTACACATCGCAATATAACATACACAACGCTATAAAAAGCAAAATTAGGAGATACAAGTCATGGACTTTAATACACTCAAAAAGAATCGTTCAAACTCATTGAACAAACTAAACTCACAGCTTGAGAAAATTCAAAGCAAGAGTTACTCAGACCCCAACGAAGGTAAAATGTGGAAACCTACACGCGACAAAGCGGGTAACGGTTTCGCAGTAATTCGTTTCCTACCAGCACCATCAGGTGAAGATGTTCCATTTGTTCGCATGTGGGATCACGGTTTCCAAGGACCAACAGGTCTGTGGTATATCGAAAACTCTTTGACTACATTAGATCGTGATGATCCAGTATCAGAATACAACAGTAAGTTGTGGAACTCTGGTGTCGAAGACGATAAGGCAGAAGCACGTAAAATGAAACGTCGCTTGAAGTATGTTTCTAACATCTTGGTGATTTCTGACCCATCAAACCCACAAAATGAAGGCAAGGTCTTTATGTATCAGTATGGTGCAAAAATCTTTGGTAAACTTCAAGAGCTTATGAACCCACAGTTTGACGATGAAACTGCGGCTGATCCGTTCAACATGTGGGAAGGTGCTAACTTCCGTCTGAAAATTCAGAAGGTTGCTGGTTACCCCAACTACGATAAGTCAACGTTCGACACACCATCTGCTATTTCGGATGATGATTCTGAATTGGAACGCATCTTTAACGAAGCACATTCCTTGAAGGAATTGGTTGATCCAAAGAACTTCAAGTCATATGATGAGTTGAAAACAAAGTTCTACCGCGTACTTGCGTTGGATCAATCACCATCAACACCCAACACAGCGGCAGAGGTTGATGATTTGGATATGTCTAGCTTTGGTGGTAATTCACCAGAACCTACACTAACCACAATGCCAGAGGCGCAATCAACTGCTCCTTCAATGTCCATGAGTGATGACGATGATGATGATCTGTCAATCTTTAAGGAACTTGCGAATGGCTAATAAAACCTATGAAGAGGTTTTAGATTTTGACTTTGGTTTCAGCTTCATTGATGAAGAGCTTCAAGAGAAAGAAGCTGAAGCCAAGGTTGCTATTGAGAGAGTTAGCAGTGAGAAGCAGACGTTAGAAGACCAACTAACTGACGCTAAACTCGCGGCTGACGATCTTGAATATCGTTTAGAACTATTATTTAAATCGGTAACACCGTTCTTGGACAACTTATGTAAGAACTCTGAGAAATCAACAATTTATTGGCCTGATCGCGTAGCAAAGATTGAGGCTTATAAGAGCAAACTTAAATCTATAGTAGAAGGTAGTTAAATTATGAATGATTTATTGAACTCAATCGTCAGTAACAGTACGATTAAAATGACTGCCCCTATTATGAAGTCCAAGGTATATGGCAAGAAAGACATGGCTCCTACACAGGTTCCTATGGTCAACGTTGCTTTGTCTGGACGTATTGATGGCGGTTTGACACCAGGACTGCTAGTCTTAGCAGGACCTTCCAAACACTTTAAGTCAGCATTTGCCCTACTTATGGCAGGTGCTTTCATGAAACGGAACCCAGATGCAATTCTGATGTTCTTTGATGCAGAGTTTGGAACACCACAAGCATACTTCGAAAGCTTTGGTATCGACATGGAACGTGTAGCCCACATTCCAATCACAGACGTTGAGCAATTGAAGTTTGAGATGATGCAACAGCTTGATAAAATTGAGCCTAAGCATTATGGTAAAATTGTTATGGTTGTCGACTCTATTGGTAACCTAGCTTCCAAGAAAGAGGTACAGGATTCACTTGATGGCAAATCAGTTGCTGATATGTCAAGAGCTAAATCTATCAAGTCTCTATTCCGTATGGTAACACCACACCTTAACCTTAAAGACATTCCATTGATTGCGGTTAATCACACGTATCAAACACAAGAGATGTATTCTAAGGCTGTTGTGTCTGGTGGTACAGGCATTATGTATAGTGCGGATACTGTTTGGATTGTTGGACGTCAACAAGACAAGGTGGGTACTGAAATCCAAGGCTACCATTTCATCATTAACATTGAGAAGTCTCGATATGTTAAAGAGAAGTCTAAGATTCCAATCTCAGTATCGTGGGACAGTGGTATTATGAAGTGGTCTGGTCTTATGGAAGTTGCTGAAAAAGGTGGCTATCTACGCAAACCTAAAGTTGGTTGGTACGAAGCACTTGATCCAGAGACTGGTGTAATCCTTTCTGAAAAACTGATGAGGGCAAAGGAAATCGTTGACAACAAAGATTTCTGGCTTAACATGTTCGAAGAAACAAACTTCGGCAAGTACATCAAGGATTCGTTTACTATCGGTGCATCAGGTGCTATCATGCGTGATGACGAAGTAAGCCCAGAAGTTATCGATGAACTAATCGACGATAGCGAAGAATAATTTCCTTGACATTACACGTTTAGTGTAATATTATATACCTTAAGATGGCGGCTAATTTCATTGGTCGCCATCATGCAACTCAGACGTATGGAATTTGAAATGATAGAATTAACAGTATTATCCAATCTAGTGTTCAATGATGAATACTATCGCCGTGTATATCCCTATATAAAATCTGAATATTTTGATGATCAAGGCGTGAAGAAAATCTTTACTGCGTATAGTGACTACGTGGATGAATACAACTATGCACCGTCTGTCGAAGCGCTTAAGATTTGTATTGATAAGCGCAAGGATATGAATGAAGATAGTTACAAGCAAGTAATGTCTACAGTTGATAATCTAAAGCGTGACGAAGACACTAATACTGATTGGCTCGTTTCTGAAACAGAAAAGTTCTGTCAAGACAAAGACCTCTTTAATACTATTCGAAAAGCCATTCTAGTTATTGATGGTGAAGAGAAAGAAATCGACAAAGGTGCGTTGCCCCAGATGTTGACTGATAGCCTTGGCATCAGCTTTGATACCTCTATTGGTCACGACTATCTTGAGGACTACGAAAGTCGTTATGAATTCTACCACAAGAAAGAAGAGCGTATTCCATTCGATATTGATATCTTGAATAAGATCACTAAGGGTGGTTTACCACGCAAGTCTATGACTGTATTGTTGGCAACAACTGGTGGTGGTAAATCGTTGGTCAAATGTCATGCGGCGGCTTCTGCATTGATGATGGGCAAGAACGTTGTTTACATCACTATGGAGATGGCTGAAGAACGCATCTCAGAGCGTATTGATGCTAATATGATGGGTATCCGTGTTGATGAGATTAAAGACATGGACAAAGATACATACGCTAAACGTATGGAACGAATTACATCTAAGACAACAGGGAAACTTATTGTCAAAGAATATCCTACTGGATCAGCACATGCGGGTCACTTCCGTCATCTACTCAATGAATTAAAGATGAAGCGTAACTTTAAGCCTGACATCATTATGATCGATTACTTGAACATCTGTGCTTCATCACGCATTAAAGGTGCGGCGGCGGCAAACTCCTATACGCTAGTCAAGTCTATCGCTGAAGAAATTCGTGGTTTGGCTATGGAATTTGATTGTGCTGTAATCACATCCTCACAGTTTAATCGTGATGGGTATGGCAACTCTGATGTTGATCTTACTAACACTTCTGAGTCTATGGGTATTACTCACACTGCTGACTGTATTCTTGGTTTGATTACGGATGAAGAACTTGATAGCCTTGGACAGATTATGATCAAGCAATTGAAAAATCGTTGGGGTGATATTAGTTGGTATAGAAGGTTTGTTGTTGGTATTGATAGGGCTAAGATGTCAATCTTTGATCTGGAAGACTCAGCACAGTCTGGTATTCAACAAGGGCAGTCTACAGCAAATAATACACCAGTAAAGGCAGTTACACGCGCTGGGGTTGATGATCCAATATTCGACAAGACAACATTTAGTAATCCTAAGAATGGAAAGAAAAGCCTATTTGGCGCAGGGGGTATCACATGAGCTACGTTGTAAAGCAAGTCGGTAATAAGTATCACATTCACGAAACTGAGTGGGATGTCACTATTCCACTTTATCTAACTAAAGTTAAAGCCAATCAAATGGCAAGAAAACTAAATCTTGGTTCTGGCTTTGGGGCAAGTCCTATCCCAATATTCTTCTGTGGTGAATTTAAATCAATTAACGTGTAACTTATTATGAAAACAATTGTGAAAAAGATAGTGCTTACGAGAGATCGTATGTTGCTCTCCGCATTGCTGAAAGCAATGAATCGTTATATGAACCATCAACAGAAAATTAAGAAATATATTAATCCCAAATCACAATGGTCTGGGGTTAACAAAACTGAAGAAACTCTTATGTTGCAAGTTAAGAGAGCTTTAGAAAGACGGTTGGGTTAAGACGTGTAACCAGTCTCTTTAGTCAATTTCATTATGCAATGGAAAGGTCCGTCACCAACAATTCGTATGTCTCTATTTGCATATACGTTATCTACGAAACCTGTGAATTCCAATGAACCTGAGTTTACGAAATAGTAATGTCCGTGTGGTGCTACTCCATCCCACCTAGAAACGTCTACGTGTTTATTGACTTTACAACCCCAATGGATTTCTTTAATCGTAACAGAAGCTGTACCTGCGTCAAACGTTTCGCCAGCAGCGATAAGATCAGCTATAGCAATATCTACTGTATCACCAGATGAGTCTGTTACGTATACTTTGATTATTGCTTCGTTATGAGATCGTTTTAGATAATGGATACTAGACATTGTTAACCTCTCTTTTGTTTTATTTATAAAATGACAAACTGTCACGGTTTCCTAGAACGCAATCCGACTATGCAATCTTAGCGTATCTCATGGGGTAGTATTTTCAAAAATAGGTGCTAAATATATTTGTAAGAACAAAAGAAACACTTATTTAAAAGGATTGATTATCAATGGCACACACATTATTCACCCCAAATTCCCAATCAAACGGACTGTCAATTGCGGCATACAAAGTAGTAACATTCTTCGACAGAATTGGAGAAGCAATGGCTAAACGTAAAGTAGCAAGAGATACTTACAAATCCCTACACAAACTAACAGATAGAGAACTAAGCGACATTGGTATCAGTCGTGGTGATATTCGCTCTATCTCAGAAGACAAATGGCACGAAAACAGTCTTCGTGACACATACCCACATAATATTCCTTCGAACCCAAATTTAAGAGGTTCTGTATAATGGAATTAGCAGGTAACACACCAGTAAACTTTAACATATTTAAATTGTTAAGCAGAGTATTAGTAATAACAGGAATGTTCCTTTGGGGTATTGGTGAGTCAGCAGGTCGTGCAAGAGCGGCATCAGAATTAGCTCGTATGGGCTACCACGAAGAAGCAAAAAGATTAATGTTGGAGAGTAAATAATGTATGGTGATATAGCAACAATGGGCGCAATGATTGGCGCAGGACTAGCAACATTTGGCATGGGTGGCGCGGCTATCGGTGTTGGAATTATTGTAGGAGCGGTACTTAAAGTAATGCCTAAGAAAGCAGACACAGGCACTATGTTTGTCGGTGTTGCATTTGCAGAAGCATTAGGAATCTTTGCATTCTTAGTAGCGCTACTATTAATGTTTGCTGTTGTTTAAATGGTAGGCGAACAGCACGTTGAGATATCAGCACAAGTGGTACAGAAGTTAGGCTTCTATATGTTTGTGGTAATGACTTCATTATTATTAATATGTACAGCATTTGGGTTCTATGCAGTAATTCAAAAGTTTAACGAACCAAACTGGAAAGAGGTATGTATCGCAAAAGGCGGTGTACCAGTACAATTAGAAAAATCAGTCTT